>Ga0208116_1000047_pt1 | contig 67287 bp, 67 predicted proteins | sample LakWasMeta9_HOW4_2_FD_183859 | JGI IMG/M metagenome (GOLD analysis project Ga0208116, IMG submission 183859) | Freshwater sediment methanotrophic microbial communities from Lake Washington under simulated oxygen tension - Sediment Metagenome... | ecosystem: Environmental > Aquatic > Freshwater >... | reverse complement strand
AATCGTCAAAAGAGAAACAATAATGAAATTATGTGGCTTTGAAGTCGGATTAAACCAACCCTTATTTTTAATCGCCGGCCCTTGCGTCATTGAAAGCGAACAGCTCGCTTTAGATACCGCTGGTTTTTTAAAAGAATTAACCACCGAATTAAATATCCCGTTTATTTATAAATCGTCATTTGATAAAGCCAACCGCTCCTCGCATGAAACTTTTCGTGGTTTAGGTGTGGAAAAAGGTTTGGACATACTGGCGAAAGTAAAACAACAAATCGGCGTACCCGTGTTAACTGACGTACACGAAGACACCCCGTTAGCCGAAGTTGCCAGCGTGGTTGATGTTATGCAAACCCCTGCATTTTTGTGTCGGCAAACCAATTTTATCCAAGCCGTTGCCTCACAAGGCATCCCCGTCAATATCAAAAAAGGGCAGTTTTTAGCTCCTTGGGATATGGCAAACGTCGCCAACAAAGCCAAAGCCACAGGTAATCAGCAAATCATGGTCTGTGAGCGCGGCGTATCGTTTGGCTACAATAACTTAGTGTCCGATATGCGTTCACTCGCCGTTATGCGCGACACCGATTGTCCAGTAGTATTTGATGCCACCCATTCCGTACAATTACCCGGTGGACAAGGCTCATGCTCAGGCGGACAACGTGAATTTGTCCCTGTACTGGCGCGGGCAGCGGTTGCCGTCGGTGTCGCTGGCATCTTCATGGAAACGCATCCCAATCCAGCCGAAGCCAAAAGTGACGGCCCCAATTCATGGCCGTTACACAGAATGCGCGAATTATTAGAAACCTTAATGGTGTTAGACAGAGCCGTTAAAAGCCAACCGTTTATTGAAACCACGTTATAAATTCACACAAACCTGCGAGGTTTTAAAAACCTCGTAGGTTTCCAATTTTCAACCCCAACTGCAACCCCCCGTTGCTTTTATTTTTAACCTTCGGAGCAATACAACACTATGAGTAAAATCGTTGATATTAAAGCAAGAGAAATTTTAGATTCACGCGGCAACCCTACCTTGGAAACCGATGTGATTTTAGAATCAGGCATTATCGGTAGCGCAATGGTGCCATCTGGTGCATCAACAGGTGAGCGTGAAGCGATTGAATTGCGTGATGGCGATAAAAACCGTTACTTGGGCAAAGGCGTATTGAATGCCATCAACAACGTCAATACTGAAATCCGTGCGGCATTGATCGGACTGGATGCCAACGCACAAGAAGTCATTGATAACGTCATGATTGCGCTGGACGGCACCGACAACAAAGCCCGTTTAGGCGCGAATGCGATTTTATCCGTGTCTATGGCAGTGGCTCATGCCGCCGCAAAAGAAGCAGGCGTACCGTTGTACCGTCATTTGAACAAATCAGGTAAATTCATCATGCCTGTGCCAATGATGAACATCATCAACGGCGGCTCACACGCAGACAACAGCGTTGATTTACAAGAATTTATGATTTTGCCTGTTGGCGCACCAACCTTCCGTGAAGCGATTCGTTATGGTGCAGAAGTGTTCCACAACTTGGCAAAAGTCTTAAAAGCCAAAGGCTTGGCAACGACTGTTGGTGACGAAGGCGGTTTCGCACCTAACCTGTCATCAAACGAAGAAGCGATTGAAGTTATCTTAGAAGCCATCGAAAAAGCAGGCTACAAAGCAGGCGTAGACATTTTCTTAGGTATGGACGCAGCGGCTTCTGAATACTACAAAGACGGCAAATACGTTTTATCTGCTGAAAACCGTAGCTTCACTTCCGTTGAAATGAACGACTTCTTAGCGGCTTGGGTCGAAAAATACCCAATCATCTCAATCGAAGACGGCTTAGACCAAAACGACTGGGCAGGCTGGAAAGATCAAACTGAAAAATTGGGTGGCAAAATCCAATTGGTCGGTGATGATTTATTCGTAACCAACCCAAAAATCTTGAAAGAAGGCATTGAAAAAGGCATCGCCAACTCAATCCTAATCAAAGTAAACCAAATCGGCACACTGACTGAAACCTTAGCGGCTGTCAGCATGGCACACGAAGCAGGTTACACTGCCGTTATGTCACACCGTTCAGGCGAAACCGAAGACACCACCATCGCTGATTTAGCCGTCGCCACAGGCACAGGTCAAATCAAAACAGGCTCATTAAGCCGTTCTGACCGTGTTGCCAAATACAACCGTTTAATGAAAATCGAAGAAGAACTAGGCGATTTAGCGGTTTATGCAGGACGTAGTGCGTTTAACAAAATCTAAAACTTAACGGTTTTATTTCCCTGTAGGGTACGCATTGCGTACCCTACTTATTTTCATTGCAGAGGAAACTAAAAGGTGAAATTGAAAATAGAAAATGTAGGGATGATACGTCATGCAGATATTAAATTAGATGGTTTAACTATTATTGCTGGCGAAAATGATACGGGAAAAAGTACCGTAGGGAAGCTTATATTTTCTTTAATCAAAGCATTTAACCGTTATGAGCAGGATTTGATTGAAAGTAAATCAGACAGAGCTATAGAGCTAATTAAAGAAACATATTTTAGATTACAAAAATCTTATGATTTTAAAGAAAAGAAAGATCTTCAAATGGCGTTTTATCCTCCTACTTTTATTAAAGAGCTAAAAATAAATGAAGATAATATTGTAAGATTCATCAATGAAAAAATTTCTCTTCTAATAAAAATAAATGCTTTGATGTCCATACAAAATCTCGAACAAATAAAAGCTATATATTTAGAGGATAGAAGCAAAGAAACTATAATAAAAAGATTGTTAACTATGACTTTTGCTTCTGAATTTTATATTGAGTTATCACCAAAAAATTCTGAACTAATATCACAGATAAATCTTTCAGAGGGAGCTAATAGAATTTGTGATATTTTTATTAAAAATGATGAAATATTTGATTTAAATATTTACGATGACTTACTATTTAAAGATGTTACTTTTATTGAAACGCCTATTTTTTTACAACTGTATGATTTAATCCGTTCAGCTTCAACTTTATTTGAAATGGAGGGTAGAGGTGAGCAGTTTACTAAAATGGGACATTCTAAAGTGGTATTTCACACAAGGGATTTAATATCAAAACTAGAAAATGCACAATATTTTTCTTTTCAACAAAACATATTATCTGGAAGTAACTTAGATAGTTTATTAACTGATATACAAAATATAACAAAAGGTAAAGGATTTTCTTTTGAGAAAGAAGAAAGGGATTTTTACTTCAATAAAAACGAAAATACAAAATTTAAGTCTATCAATACTGCAACAGGGCTAAAATCATTTGGTATTATTCAATTGTTAATTCAGGCAAATATGCTTAATGAAAGAAGTTTGTTAATTATCGATGAACCTGAAATTCACCTACATCCAAAATGGCAAGTTGAATATGCTAAATTGATAGTGGCATTAGTTAAAAATGATATTCCAGTTTTATTAACTTCACATAGTCCAGAAATTATCCAAGCTCTTAGTGTATTCAGTGAAAAATCTGGTATTAAAGATAGGACAGCTTATTATCTTACCGAAAGCGATGGTGATTTCTCTGACATTAATGAAGTTACTGATGACATTAATAAAATATTTATTAAATTAGCAGAACCCTTGCATAATTTGGTATGGGGTTAAAATGCTTGATAGGCTAATGTTGTTTGGAATAGAGAAGGGATTTTTTGAAGAAAAGTCGTTAGGTGAATTAGAAAAAAGTTGTTGTCCTTGTGCAAAAACGGTGGTGATAGATTTTGATAAGGCTAAAGAAAAAATACTTAAAGAAACTAGCTGCCAGCAACCAAAATCTGCCGATGCAATTAAAATTCTTCCACATTTGAGTCGAATAGACTTTATAGAAATGAAAGGTTGGGAGCAATTTATTATTAGAACCCAAGGTAAAAATAATTTTTCAAAAGAAACAGAAAATCATATAGATAACTTAAGATTATCTACAAAAATAAGGGATAGTTTGAATACTTTATGGATTTTTGTAAAAAATAAAAATCTGAGATGCTCAAATTTAGAATTTAGTCAGTATGAACAAGCTGAAAAAAACTATTTTGTTGTTGTCGATATAGATTTATATCAAGATCCCATAAAAGATAGAGCCATTGCCCTAGGTTTTTTAAGTCAAAATTTAACAAAGCAGAAAGTATTAAATGCTCTAAAAAAAGACGTTGATGGTATACCTGAATCTAATCTTGAGAATCTTAAAAAACCAAGAATTCTAAATTGTAGAGAGATTGATGAGTTCTACAATAAAGAAAATAGTGATATACAAACCAATTGAATTGACCCGTCATGAAAATCCTCATCGTTATCCTAATTGCCCTTATCGCCCATTTACAATATCGCTTGTGGTTTGGTGATGGGAGTATTACTGAAATTAGAGCGTATCAACAGCGGCTTGATGATTTGACGCAGCAGGTTGAAGAAAAGCGTTTGCGTAATGAAGCGTTGTATGCGGAAGTGGTGGACTTGAGGAAAGGGCAGGAGGCGTTGGAGGAGCGGGCGCGGGATGAATTAGGGATGATTAAAGACAACGAGACATTTTTTCAAGTGATTGAATGATTGGTGTCCACGAAAAGCACGAATTTAACACAGCGTAGATTGGATTAGGCGATAGCCGCAACCCAATATATTCTCGCGGTCAATGTTGGGTTGCCAAAAAGCGGCAACCCAACCTACACAATTTCGTGTCTTTCGTGCTTTTCGTGGACAAAATCTTAAGGAACACATAAAGCATGAAATTTGATTTACTCAATACCGATGGTGATGCGCGGCGCGGGCGGTTGACGTTTGCGCGGGGCGTGGTGGAAACGCCGATTTTTATGCCTGTCGGAACTTACGGCACGGTAAAAGCATTAACGCCCGATGAGTTACTCGGTATCGGCGCACAGATTATTCTCGGCAATACCTTCCATTTGATGTTGCGCCCGACCACGCCTGTGATTAAAGCGCACGGTGATTTGCATGATTTTATGCGCTGGGAAAAACCGATTCTGACCGATTCGGGCGGTTTTCAGGTGTTCAGTCTGGGTAAGTTGCGCAAAATTACTGAGCAGGGCGTGACGTTTAAATCACCGATTAACGGCAGTAAAATTTTCATGGGGCCCGAAGAATCCATGCAGGTGCAGCGCGATTTAGGCTCTGATATTGTGATGATTTTTGATGAATGTACGCCTTATCCTGCGACGGTACAGGAAGCCGCCGATTCGATGCGTTTGTCGTTGCGTTGGGCAAAACGCAGTAAAGACGCGCACGGCGATAACCCGTCCGCGCTGTTCGGTATTGTGCAGGGCGGGATGTATGAACATTTACGTCAAGAATCTATCGACGGTTTGATGGACATCGGTTTTGATGGTTATGCGATTGGCGGCTTGTCAGTCGGCGAACCGAAAGAGGAGATGATGGCAACCTTGGACGGTATTCATCGCAAAATGCCGACTGACAAACCGCGCTATTTAATGGGCGTGGGTACGCCTGAAGATTTGGTGGAAGCGGTGTGTCGCGGCATTGATATGTTTGATTGTGTGATGCCGACCCGCAATGCGCGTAACGGGCATTTGTTTACTACGTTTGGCGTGGTGAAAATTCGTAATGCTCAGTATGAGTTTGATACCCGTCCGCTGGATGACAACTGCGGCTGTTATACCTGCCAGAATTATTCCCGCGCCTATTTACGTCATTTGGATAAGTGCAAAGAGATGTTAGGCTCGCGGCTGAATACCATTCATAACTTGTATTATTATTTGAATTTGATGCAGGGCTTGCGGGATGCGATTGCCAGTCAGACGTTGGATGCGTTTGTGAAGGCGTTTTATGAGCAACGCGGTATGACGCGGGTGATTTAAGATTTATTTTTAGACCTGTCAGGTTTTTGAAACCTGACAGGTCTGCGATTGCTACAGATTTTTATATCGGTTCATATCAAATAACCCCGCTTCTAAGCCTCGGTATTTTGGGTGCTGTTGATTAAACCAATCGGCGTGTTGCCAAATCTCTGGGTTGGTGCGGCGGACACCAAAGCGATTATAAACGGCATCCATATCCGTTTCCGTACCTGCATTTTTAATTAGCGTGACAAATTCATTGAGCTGGTTCTGTTCTACGGCAAAGAAAAAGTTGGGATAACTGCCGATAAAGCCTGAAACAATGGTTATGCTGTCGTTTTGCGGCACGCGGTGTGATCTTTCCGCTAACATATTCGAGATGTTGCTATAGGCTTTGTTAAGCACCAGCGTATAAACCAAATCACCTTCGGGCTTGCCTGTTTTTATGCGTAACAGTGACATTTCGGGTAGCGCACCTAATTGACCGCCTTTGACTTCGGCAAGCGCACGCAGGGTGCGGTCTGCCTGTTGTTGTGCGGGTGTGGTGTTGGCGCGGACACAGGTGTTTTGCGGGCAGCGATTAATGCTGTCGGTTTCACCTGCGGCATTGCCTAAGTGCTGTCTGATTTGATCAAAAAATTCGCGTTTATAGGCAGTGGTCTGGTAGTTGATTTCGCTGGGGTGGTCGATGCTGAATAGCGGTGCGGCAATACGCAAGCTGTCCGAACCGACATACCAGCTGTTGTAGATATTTTTTCGTTGCGCGGCGGGCATGAAGCGTAAAAAATTATCTTCGGCATCCTGACGCAATATATCCATATAGGTGCGGCTGGCGATTTGATGTCCTGCCGTGCCGTAAATATCAAAACCTGCCACCAATAAATAATGCAGACGTTCAAGCGTCGGATAATCAATCACCCAACCCGTCAGCGGGGTGTCACCGACCAAGCCTTTAACCACGGTCGCGCTGTCAAAATGCCTGAAAATTGTCAGGGCGGCATTTTGATTATGCCCGTCGCCATTCCAAATATTAGCCAAGCCAACGCCGTGATTTTTAGGTAATAATGCGTTGATAAAATCATCTTTGGCTTTCAGGTATTCCCTGCCGAATGTATCAAATTTAGTCCAGCCTAATAAGCCGATGTCATTGGCTTCTTCACCCGGCAAGCCTAGCAGCGGGTTGTTTTCCAGAGCTTTTGCCATTTTTTCAGGATAAAAACCACCCGGTTGGGTGAATACCACCCAGAACTGATCTCGGATGCTATTGGTGGCAATGTCACCGCGACACACGGGGCCTTTGATAAAGCCTGAGACGATGTAGTGCGCATCATCAAGCATGAATTGGTATCTGGACACCATCGGCAAGGCGGCAAAGGCGGTAAACGGATTTGCCGCAACCGCTGGCTGATAGGCGGGTAAGGCTGTTACCTGATAATCGGGTTTGAAAAACAGTTCATCATAACGTTGTTTTTTGGCATCGCTCAGTTCGTAAACAAAATGGGTTTTATCGACAATGGTTTCGGTGACGGGGCGTAAACGGTAATAAAATATGCCCTGCGGATCGTCATAAGGTCGGCGGCTGTTAATGATGTTTATCGGCTGACCTGTCGGCGTGGTGGAACGTACCCACTGAAAAAATTCCTTATCAGGATGCCCTTGGAAATGAATATGCCCGATAAACAAATGTTCATAGATATATCGGAACACCAGTTTTTGTTTCAGTGTAGAACCATTGAAATACTGTTCCCATTTCTCAATCTCAGTCATGGCGTGGCTTGATAACGGCGGTAACGGCTCGACTTTCGCGCCTTCTTGCAGCCATTGTTTAATGATATTGTCTTCTTGCAAAGATAATGCGGGCATGGCATAAGGCATTCCCCATTGCGGGTGTTCATGCTGGTATTTGGGAAATTCATCGACTGTCGGGCATTGCAATTCACGATCCATCGTCAGGTCGTAATCGTCACCCAGTTTTCCTGTGGCGGGTTGTGGATGGGTGCGTTTTAAGTCCAGCAGTTTGGCTAATACCGAATTATCCAGATTGGCGGTCGGTGAATCAGTGCGTTCATTTAAGATGGGGTAAAAGTCTTTTGTGCGCCACTCAGTGGTATTGTCGGCATCTATAAATAGGCGTGTCGGTTTGGCAGGACTCAATCGCGCAGAATCATAAACCAGTTGCTTGGTCGCGCCTCTGTCTATGCCGTCCATAGAACCGAGTTTTAATTGGCAGGGCGCGTCATAACAGCCATGACACGCTACGCACCGTGAATCCAGTATGGGCTTAACGTCGTGGGTAAAAGAAATTTTATGTGGTTGCTGAGCGAGAATAACCTGCTCTGGGGTCAGTATTCGCTGCTTCGGGGCGGACGCGCCATATAAGGTCTGATAATCAGGCGCGGTATAAATAAGTGATGCACAGCCGGTAATGAAAAGAAGAATAAGGAGCAGAGCGGGACGCTTCATGAATTTTACCTACGGTGGCGGTGGCGGGTTGGTATAAGGTGCGTGTTATTGTCTACGAAAAACACGAGCAGCACGAACGTTTTTCCTTGTCATCATGACTTGGCGGGCGGGTAATGAGCGACATCACGACAGTGTGCATTTACACCGTTGCGTGGTGGATAAACGGGTTAACACAACCTTTTTTAAGTAGAGATAACTTTTTAAATAGGTAACTTATTGAATGATATAATTTTAAAGTTAAGGCATAGCTTTTGCTAATACATCTGTTAAAAATGTGCTTTGTATTATGATGCCCGATGATGAAAAATCAGGGCAATAACATTGACACATAACCACAGAATTAGGACGCAGCCGTAAGTGACAATTATCTTGTTGATAGCCGATTACTTAAGGGTATAGAGCATCATGTTTCCAGTGGAACAGGAAAGTCAGATTATTAATTATGTTTAAAACAACACCTTCAATGTTAAAAGCCCATCACGATGAATGGCAGTTATTCGCTTTTCTGGCTGTTTATTTAGCGACGTGGACATTATTAGCGGCATGGCTGCCACTGTCTATGGATTTAGACAGCACCGAGCAAGTCGTTTGGTCACGAACCGCGCAATGGGGCTACTATAAACATCCGCCGCTACCGTCTTTATTGATGTATGGCTTAACGCATCTATTCGGCGCACCGTCAATGGGGCTGAGTGCCTTTGCCGCCCAAGGAGGCAATGTGATTGCCTTGCTGTATGTCTGGCTGCTGGCGAAACGGATGCTGCCGTCTCAGTTGGCAATCGTCGCGGTGCTGATTACCTCATTAATCGGCTACCATAATTTCAGAGCGATTGTGTTTAATCACAACACGGTGTCGCTGCCGTTCACCGCCGCCATTGTGTATTATTTTTACTGCGCAGTGCGCCAGCCTAAACGGTTGTGGATGTGGGTGTTGCTGGGTGTGGCAGGCGGTTTGGCAATGCTCACCAAATACAGTGCCATCCTGATATTAGCCAGTTGTTTTATTTATGTAGTGTGGCAACGCGTGTGGACAAATCGGCAGATTTTGTGGGGCTTGTTGCTCAGTGTGCTGGTGTTCGGCGTGGTATTTTCGCCCAATATCATCTGGTTGCTTGATAACGATTGGCTGCCGTTTACTTATCTGGACAAGCAATTGACCACCTCAGGCGGGCGTTTAAAACTGCTGGGCAATTTTTTTGCCAATCAGGGTATTCGCTGGTGGTACGCCTTGCTCGCAGTCTGGTTGTTAGCCAGAATCAGCCCGCGTAAAACCACGGCTGTTGAGTTGTCTGACGATAATAATGACCGCCGTTTCTTATTCATTATGCTGTTTGCGCCGCTGGTGTTGGCGATGCTGCCCTTGCTGATTAAGGGCAATTCCTTGAACAGCAACTGGGTCAGCGCGTTTTTCCTGCCCTCAGGTATTTTGCTGGTGCATAGTTTTTTCCGTGCTTACGATGAAACGCAGTTGTTAAAAAATACCAGCCGCTTGGTGTGGCTGATACAGATGTTGGTCTTGCTGGTTTTCTTTGGCGCGGCGGTTATTTATCCCGCAATGAAAGGACGCAGTGCGCGAACTAACTTTCCCAGTCAACAATTGGCAGAACAAGTATCAACAATTTGGCATGAGCATCAACAACAACCATTAACTATTGTCATTAGCGACAATTGGCTGGGCGGCAATGTATTACTGCACACCCGCCCCGAACCGCTGTTATTAATTGATAATGATACTGTGATTGCGCCGTGGGTTAATCGTCAAGATATAGCCAGTTGCGGCGCGATGGTGTTGACAACGATAGTTGATAAGGTGCTGCCCAGTTATGCAGAGCTATTCAAACAAGCATCGACCACAGGTACATTTTCACTCCCGTGGGGTAAAAACTCCGTGGATTATGCGTGGGCGATTGTGTCGCCCGAAGCCAATGCCGTACCGTGCCGCTTTAACGCTACCCGCCATGCTGATTAAATTTATTATTTTTGCCTCAGTCGGTGTAATCGGCACGTCCGCGCATTATCTGCTGTTGTATCAGCTGGTGGAAAGCTACGCGGTGAATCCTGTGACTGCATCGAGCTATGGCGCGGTGGCGGGGATGTGCGTCAATTATGGTTTGAATTATGTTTTAACCTTCAACAGCCAACAATCCCATCTGCGTACGTTTCCTAAATTTGCGGTGATTGCGGGCATTGGTTTTGCTGTGAATATGGGCTTGATGACGGTATTGACTGCGCAGCTTTATTATTTTTACGCTCAGGTTTTGACTACCGTGCTGGTGCTAATCTGGAATTTTTTAGGCAACAGTCTGTGGACATTTAAAATGGAAACCCAATGACCGCTCCCATTCAGTTAATTATCAATGCCGACGATTACGGCTATTTCCCCTGTGTCAGTCGCGGCATCATCGCCGCCGCACAAACAAAAGCCATCACTGCTACGGGTATTTTAGCCACCGCACCGCAGTTGGCAGAACAGCTGCACTGGCTGAACGGTGTTGAAGTCGATATAGGTGTGCATCTTAATTTAACCAGCGGACAGCCGCTGACACAGGCGATGCGTGACGCATTATCGCGTTGGCAGGGCTTGTTTCCCAGTGCCTACACCATCAGCGGCTTGCTATTAACGGGCAAACTGCCGCTTAACATCGTGCGGGCAGAATGGCAGGCGCAGATTGAAACCTGCCACAGCCAACCACTGGTGTTTTTGAATTCGCATGAGCATATTCACGCCTTGCCCGTGCTGTTTCCTTTGGTGCTGGAATTGGCGAAAAGCCACGGTATTGCTCACGTCCGTTTGCCGCAGGCGGATTGGTTGCGCCCGTTGACTGGCGCGGCGGTGGTGCGTAATAGCTTGATGACCTTGATGCGGACAGTGAATCAATACCGTGTAAAAACCCCGACACCGCTATTTTTAGGGCTGAGTCAGAGCGGCAAACTCAGTTATGACGGTGTAGAACGCTTGTTCTTAACCTTAAAAGCAGGGCAGTGTTATGAACTCATGTGTCATGTCGGCTATTTTGCTGCCGATGAAATTACTGACCCGCGTTTGTTGGCGTACCACGATTGGGAGGCTGAATTGACGTTATTTCAAAGTCCCGAATTACACGCTTTATACCAACGACTTAATATTCAGTTGAGTCATTATCCTCATTTGTCTTAGAACAAGTAAAAATATGAATGCAGTTATAAAACCCGGCACTATGATGAGTGTGATTATTCCCGCACACAATGAAAGTCAGGGTATAGAAAAAGCGGTAACGCACATTGCCGAAATTTTAACAGTGTGTGCCGATAATGCGTGGGAAATCATCGTGATTGATGACGGCAGTTCTGATGATACTTACCAGAAAATCTGCGCACTCTCTCAGGCAGATGTACGCATTAAAGGCATTGCCCTCAGTCGCAATTTCGGCAAAGAAAACGCGTTGCTGGCAGGGTTGGACTATGCGACAGGTGCGGCAGTGATTACGCTGGATGCTGATTTACAACACCCGCCCGGTTTTATTCCTGAAATGCTGGAGAAATGGCGCGCAGGGGCAAAAATTGTTCATGCGGTTAAACGCAGTCGCGCAAAAGATTCGGCGTGGCAAAAATTCACTGCGTACTGCATTAATCACCTTATCTCAGGGCTGGGCGGTATCAACGTCAAAAACTCGTCGGATTTTAAATTATTAGACAGAGAAATCGTGGACATTATTACTCACCAACTGCCTGAAAAACAGCGGTTTTTTCGTGGTTTAACCAGTTGGCTGGGTTTTACGGAAGACTATATTTATTTTGATGTTGCCGAGCGTGAGGGTGATGAAAGCAAATGGTCTTTCTTATCATTACTGGAGCTTGCCATTACCGCACTCACGTCTTTTACGGGTTTTCCATTACGCATTGTGACTTTTTTAGGCATTTTGACCTTGATACTGGGTTTCGGTGTCGCCACCGACGCGCTGTGGTCCTTAGCACAAAATCAAGCCGTTTCAGGGTATACCACCATCATTATCTGCCTGCTGTTAATCGGCAGTTTTGTGATGATCAGCTTGGGTATTATCGGCGAATACATTGCCAAAATTTACGATGAAGTGAAGGGCAGACCGCATTATCTGATTAGAGGCAGTGTCGGCATTGATGATGACTGACTTTTAACTTAACGGTGGGTAAAGCCCTGTTGACTGTGGCATAATGGCAGGATTTTTAATTACTATAATAAAACACTGAGGATAACTTAATGAGCTTCTTTATCTCTGACGCGGCGGCCGCTGCTGCACCCGCTGCCCAAGCACCCGGCATCGAAGGAATGTTGTTTCCATTGGGCGTACTGGCTTTTTTCTACTTTCTATTTTTGCGCCCGCAATCTAAACGTGCCAAAGAAAAAAAGGACATGATCGCTGCAATTACTAAAGGCGCGGAAGTCGTTACCTCAGGCGGTATTTTAGGTAAAGTGATTGATATGGATGATAATTTTGTCAAAATTGAAATTTGCGACAACACCTTTATTCAAGTTCAACGCCAAAGCATCGAAACCATGATGCCGAAAGGAACTTATAAAGCGATTACTAAAAAAGTCGTTAAAGTCTAATGTAAGAACGCCGCGTTGCTGTATGGCGTGATTTAATTCCTGGAATAACATAATGCAAAATCATTTCCCTCTTTGGAAAAACATCCTAGTTCTGGTTGCGTTTCTGATCTCTCTTATTTATGCGTTGCCGAATTTATACGGCGATGATCCTTCGGTACAAGTGTCATCGGCAGTTGCTTCCGCTAAATTAACCGATGAGCAAGCCAAGCAAATCGAAGCGGCTATTAAAACGACAGGCGTAGCCATTAAAGCCTTTGAATTTAAAGACAGCCAAGTATTGGCACGCTTTACCAATACCGATGAACAAATGAAAGTGGCGGATTCATTGCGCGACTCATTGGGCGACAATTACACGGTAGCATTAAATCTTGCCCCCACTACACCCGCTTGGTTGCGTGCTATGGGTGCGGATGCCATGTATCTGGGTTTAGACTTGCGCGGCGGGGTACATTTTCTGCTGGAAGTGGATATGGATGCCGCTGTTAAACAAGCCGAAGAACGCTATGTGGATGATGTGCGTCTGGCATTAAGAGCGGAAAAAGTGCATTACCAGTCGGTTGCCAAAGACAACGGTTATATCAAAGTCGTCATGAAAACCGCCGAAGAAAAAGCGGAAGTCATGAAAGTGCTGAATAAAGATTTTCGTACGCTGGATATGACCGAACCCTCGTCAGGTGAACAACTCTGGTTGAAAATCAAAGACACGGAAATCAGAGAAATCAAAAAATTCGCCGTCGCGCAAAACATGACCACACTGCGTAATCGCGTCAACGAATTAGGGGTTGCCGAACCTGTGATTCAACAGCAAGGCGAAAACCGTATCGTGATTCAATTGCCGGGTGTGCAGGATACCACGCGTGCAAAAGAAATTCTGGGTACAACCGCCACGCTGGAATACCGTTTGGTCGATGTTGAACATGACGTACAACAAGCCGTCGCGGGACACGTTCCTGTCGGCAGTCGCTTATACACCGATAAAACGGGCAGCCCTATTCTGCTGGACAGACGGGTAATCGTCACAGGCGACCAGATTGTCGATGCGGCTTCCAGTGTTGATGACAACGGCAGACCCTCGGTCAGCGTAACACTTAACGGTGTCGGCGCGACTAAAATGGGTAATCTGACCAAAGTCAGCGTCGGTAAACCGATGGCAGTCGTGTTCATTGAATATAAAAATGAAACCAAAGTGGTTGATGGTGTAAAAACGCGCCATAAAGAAAAAGTGGAAAAAGTCATTAACGTGGCAACCATTCAAGGCGTATTCAGTAAACGCTTTCAAACCACAGGTTTGGACAGCCCGCAAGAAGCGCGTAACTTGGCTTTATTATTAAGAGCGGGCGCATTAGCCGCACCTGTTGATATGGTCGAAGAGCGTACCGTAGGGCCGAGTTTAGGTCAGGATAATATCGACAAAGGTATTTTATCGTTTGAAGTCGGTTTTGCATTGGTCGTATTGTTGATGGCGGTGTATTACCGATTGTTCGGCATGATTGCCAACTTCGCATTGGCGTTTAACGTGGTGATTGTGGTCGCTATTTTATCCATGCTGCAAGCAACGCTCACTTTACCCGGTATTGCGGGGATTATTTTAACCGTGGGTATGTCAGTGGATGCCAACGTGTTGATTTTTGAGCGCGTCAAAGAAGAACTTAAAAATGGCAACAGTCCTCAAGCCGCTATTTTTATTGGTTATGACAAAGCGTTTGCCACCATTTTAGATTCGCATTTTACTAACTTTGTCGTTGCTGTAGTGTTATTTGCTTTCGGTACAGGCACAATCAAAGGTTTCGCAGTTACATTGATTATCGGTATTTTATCCTCCATGTTTACTGCGATTACGGGTACACGGATGGTGATTAACTGGGTTTATGGTAATCGTCATGTGGAGAAATTGTCGATTTAGCCTGAGTTCCTGACCTGTCGGATTTTAAAAACTGACAGGTCTTTTTAGCCTATCGTTACCCCATTACTCAATTAACGACAAAGATACAATTATGAAAGTAACAAACATAGATTTTATAGGTAATCGTAAAATTGCCCTGATATTTTCCAGCATTTTAACCATTATCTCGATAGTTTCACTCGCGACACGCGGCTTGGATATGGGTATCGACTTTACGGGCGGCACATTAATCGAAGTCGGTTATCAACAAGCGGCTGACTTGGATCAGTTGCGTAAAACCTTGCATGAAAACGGCTTCAGCGATGCCACTGTACAGAATTTCGGCACCACCAAAGACGCATTAATACGCTTAAAACCGCATGATGATATGCAAAATAAAGACATCAGTGCCAAAATTATCGAAGCGATTAATAAAACCACTAAAGAACCCGCCAGCGTGCGGCGCATTGAATTTGTCGGCCCTCAAGTGGGCGATGATTTAGCGCAAGATGGTTTTTTAGCGTTGCTCTATTCAACTATCGGCATCCTTATTTATATTGCGTGGCGGTTTGAATGGAAATTTTCCGTGGGTGCGATTATTGCGACTTTTCATGACGTAATCGTGACCTTGGGAGTGTTTTCAATATTGGGATTAGAGTTTGATTTGACGGTACTTGCCGCCATACTGACGCTGATTGGCTATTCATTGAATGACACAATTGTTGTGTATGACCGTATTCGAGAAAATTTTCATAATTTAAGAAAAATGTCTACCGAAGACATCATGAATAACGCAATCAATATCACCTTAAGCCGAACTATTATGACTTCTTTAACAGTGGCGTTAGTGCTGGTATCGGTATTTTTTCTAGGCGGTGAATCCATTCATAATTTCGCGACTGCAATGCTGTTTGGCGTGGTATTCGGAACCTATTCTTCTATTTTTATCGCCAGTCCGGCAGCACTGATGCTGGGTATCAGTGCCGCCGATTTAATAGTACCTGTCAAAGAAGGCTCAGATTTAGATCATTTGCCTTAACTAAACTCCGCCGTGTGCTTCATCCTGCAATCGGCTATAATCCACACTTATTTTTTTAATCAACTTTTAAGAGTCTTACAACACAATGGCAATCGAACGTACTTTCTCAATCATTAAACCTGACGCAGTAGCTAAAAATGTTATCGGTCAAATTTACAGCCGTTTTGAAGCCAATGGCTTACAAATTGTTGCAGCAAAAATGCTGCATTTGACTAAAGAACAAGCAGAAGGCTTTTATGCTGAACACAGCGAACGCGGCTTTTTTAACGACTTAATCGCGTTTATGATTTCAGGCCCTGTCATGATGCAAGTGTTAGAAGGCGAAAACGCTGTATTGGCACACCGTGAAATCATGGGTGCGACCAACCCGAAAGACGCAGCAGCAGGCACTATCCGTGCAGACTTTGCCAGCAGTATTGACGAAAATGCCGTACACGGTTCAGATGCGTTAGACACTGCTGCCAGAGAAATCGCTTACTTTTTCTCAGCTGATGAACTTTGTGCTAGAACCCGTTAATCCTAAAAAGGTTAATTTGCTGGATCTCGACAGAAAAGGCTTAGCCGCCTTTTTTGTCGGTTTAGGCGAAAAACCGTTTCGTGCCACGCAATTGCTGAAATGGATTTATCAGGAAGACGTACAAGACTTCGACCTGATGAGCAATTTAAGCAAATCGTTACGCGCGTATCTGACTGACAACTGCGTTATCGAAACGCCTGAAATCGTCGTTGAGCAAATAGCCAGTGATGCCACCCGTAAATGGGTCATGCAAACCCATTGCGGTAATCGCGTGGAAACCGTTTTCATTCCCGAAGAAGGGCGCGGCACGTTGTGCGTGTCTTCGCAAATCGGCTGTGCGTTGGCGTGTACCTTTTGCTCCACTGCGCAACAGGGTTTTAATCGCAATCTCAGTACCGCTGAAATTATCGGTCAGGTATTCGTGGCGCAAAAACGTCTGGGTACGACTGCCAAAATTACCAATGTTGTCATGATGGGCATGGGCGAACCCCTGCTTAATTTTGATAATGTGGTGGCGGCAATGAATTTGATGATGGATGATTTTACTTACGGCTTATCCAAGCGTAGGGTCACCATCAGTACATCGGGCGTAGTGCCTGCTATGTATCGCTTAACGGAAGTCTGTGATGTCAGTCTGGCGGTGTCCTTACACGCTGTCCGTGATGAATTACGCGATGAATTGGTACCGATTAATAAAAAATACCCATTAAAGGAGCTAATGGAAGCCTGTCGGGATAATGCCAAAATCGCTCCGCGCCGCACCGTCACGTTTGAATATGTGATGTTGGCAGGCGTGAATGATTCAATGGATGATGCGCGCGGCTTACTGAAATTATTAAAAACCGTCCCTGCAAAAATTAATTTAATACCCTTTAATCCGTTTCCGGGTTCCTCTTATCGCTGTTCCAGCAAAGACACCATGAACCAGTTTAAAGCCTTATTGAATGATGGGGGAATTGTAACTACCATCAGAAAAACACGCGGCGAAGATATTGATGCAGCCTGTGGTCAATTAGTCGGGCAAGTGCAGGATAAAAGCCGTAGACACCTTAAATTGACCAATACAGGTTCAAACCATGTGGCTTAAAAAACTTAACCGAATTGTTATTTGTCTGATGCCAGTTGCGTTAGTCGCCTGCTCTACGGTGGCTGAAAAAGAGAAAATTGATGCTGCCAATGTGTATTTACAGCTGGGTGTACGGTATCTCAGTTTGAATAACCTGCCGCTGGCCAAAGAGAATTTAGAACTGGCATTACAAAGCGATTCTGACAGCATTCCAGCCCACATAGCAATGGCATTTTTGTATGAAAAACTCAATAAGTACGATGAAGCCAGACAACAGTATGAACGTTGTTTAAGTTTAGACCCTGAAAATTTAAGCCTGCAAAATAATTATGGTCGCTTTCTGTGTGACCGCCGTGATTTTGACAGAGGCATGGCGTTATTGACGCAGGCAAGTTCCAATATGCTGAACGAAACGCCGTGGATGGCATTGACCAATGCAGGGCGTTGTCAGATGGCAATGGGTGACAAGAAAAAAGCGGGTACTTATTTTGAAAAAGCCTTGCAGTTCAACCCTAATTACGCACCGCTGTTGTTAGAAATGCAAAAAATGAGTTATCAAAATGGTGACTTTAAAGCGGCAAGAGAATATTTAGAGCGGTATTTAACCGTTGCCCAGCAAACTCCTGAAACCTTATGGGTAGCGATACAAACAGAACAGGCACTGGGAAATGAAATGCTGGTAAAGGATTACACCAGTGTGTTATTGGAAAAATTTCCCTATTCCAATGAAGCAAAACAAATCAAATCTACCCTGCGACCACAATGAGGTCGTAACACATTATGGCAAATAATATACAAGCAATACGCGGAATGCACGATGTGCTACCCGATCAGACCCCACTTTGGCAATATGCGGAAAACATTATCCGTGAGGTATTGAGCAGTTACGGCTATTCAGAAATCCGTCTGCCCATCGTCGAAAAAACCGAACTGTTCAAACGCTCTATCGGCGAAGTCACCGATATAGTCGAAAAAGAAATGTACACGTTTGATGACCGTAACGGTGATTCACTCACCTTGCGTCCTGAAGGCACGGCGGGCTGTTTACGCGCCTGTCTGGAACATGGATTACTGCACAATCAGGTGCATCGTTTATGGTATTACGGTCAGATGTATCGCCACGAACGCCCGCAAAAAGGACGTTATCGCCAATTTATCCAATTAGGCGTAGAAACCTATGGAATGTCCGCGCCTGATATTGATGCCGAACTTATTTTATTGATGGATAGACTGTGGAAACGCTTAGGCATTCGTGACAAAGTCAGTTTACAGTTGAATTCATTAGGCACGATTGCGGAACGCTCGGTGTACCGCGACAATTTAGTGGTTTATTTTCAGCAGCATTTGGATGCACTGGATGAAGACAGCTTACGGCGGTTAAAAACCAATCCATTGCGCATACTGGATACTAAAAATCCAGCCATGAAAGACGTGGTTGCCAATGCGCCTGAGTTAATGGCGTATTTGGGTGAAGACAGTCTGCAACATTTTAAAGCGATTACCACCATCTTGGATAAGGTTGGTATCGGCTATGAGATTAATACTCGTCTGGTGCGCGGGCTGGATTATTACAGCAAAACCGTATTTGAATGGGTCACGACCGAATTAGGTTCGCAAGGCACGGTGTGTGCAGGCGGACGTTATGACGGTCTAATCGAACAATTAGGCGGTAAACCGAATCACGCAGTCGGATTTGCGATGGGCATGGAACGCTTGCTGGCACTCATGGAAACACTGAACTTGCCCGTTGCTCCTGCGGTTGACGTGTACTTGATTCGTGTCGGTGAACAAGCCGAACAACAAGGGTTTTATTTTGCCGAAGCCATTAGAAGTCAAATTGCGGGCTTAAAATTGCAAGTCGATTGCGTCGGCGGCAGTTTTAAAAGTCAATTCAAAAAAGCCGATAAAAGCGGTGCGGCTTACGCACTGATTTTAGGTGATGACGAAGTGAGTCGCGGTGAAGTCAGTATTAAACCGTTACGCGACAACACAGAACAACACGTCTTATCACAGGCTGCGGCAATTGAATTTTTGCAAACCTCGTTTTTAAATTGATAACAAGAGAACTGTAGTGGAAATTTTAGATACAACAGAAGAAGAACGTCTTGAAGCGGCACAAAAATGGTGGAAAGAAAATGGTCAATCTACCATTATCGGTGTTGTGTTAGGCATTGCAGCCATTTTAGGTTGGCAATATTGGCTGGAACATAAACACGCTGAAGCAGAAAAAGCATCGGCTTTATACGCTGAGTTGGTGAAATCAGTTGAGTCCAACAATAAAGACAACACTGAAAAATTAGCCGTGCGCGTTCAAACGGAATTCCCTAAAACGGATTACGCATTATACAGCGGCTTATATCAGGCGCAGTTGAAAGTGCAGCAAAATGATGTTGCGGCGGCAAAACAAATTTTGACCAAAATTGGTGACAATGCCAATAAAGAATTAAGCAACATCGCTAAAATCCGCTTAGTGCGCTTAATGTTGGCGAATAAAGAATATGAACAGGGTCTGGAGTTGATTAACAAAATCGACCCTGCCAGTTCAGCCAGTTTTTCCAGTAGTTATGATGAATTAACGGGTGATTTATACGTTGCCTTGAATCGTTTTGACCAAGCGCGTACTTCTTATCAAAACGCCTTGCGCAATGGTGCCAGATCGCCTTTATTACAACTGAAAATTGATGACCTGACCGCACCTGAGCGGGTGGAAGCGAAAAAATAATGCGCAAAATTACCCTGTTACTATTGCTTTGTTCAGCATTGGCGGGCTGTTCCGCTGTCGATACCGCCAAAGAATCTATGGCAGGTATTTACGACTATTTCAGTGGTGGTGAAGACAATTCCGCACCGCCTACGCCATTAGTCGAATACCATCAGGAGCTTGAAGCTCAGGTCTTATGGAAAGAAAGCATCGGAGTCGGTGCTGATGGACATACTTTGAAATTAGTCCCTGCTATCGGCGGCGGCAAAGTCATTGCCGCTGACAGAGAAGGTGTAGTACAGGGGCGGGATGCAAGAACAGGCAGTTTGCTGTGGGAAGTGGAAACTCAGATTCCTTTTTCAGCAGGGCCGAGTTTAGCCGCAGGGCGTATTATTTTAGGTTCCAGCAAAGCGAAAGTCGTCGCGCTCAACAGTGAAAATGGCGAACAGCTCTGGGAAGCGACCGTATCCAGTGAGGTGCTTGCGGTTCCTGTGATTGCCAGAGGTACGGTGATTGTCCGTACCACGGCAGGTGAGGTTGTTGCACTGGACGAAAAAACAGGCAGACGCTTGTGGAGTTATGAACACAGTGTACCTGCGTTAAGCATACGCGGTACAGGTATGCCGCTGGTCGTTAAAGATCATGTGATTGTCGGCTATGACAACGGCAAATTAGTCGCCTTACAGCTCAGCAACGGTAAATACGTCTGGGAAACCACCATCGCCATGCCTAAAGGGCGTTCTGAAATTGAACGACTGGTGGATTTGGATGTTGACCCGATTGAAATAGACGGCATTATTTATATCGCCAGTTACAACGGCGGAATCAGTGCGGTGTCTGCTTCCGATGGCGAAGTGATGTGGCGCAACGAAAAAATTTCCTCGCACACAGGCTTAAGTTACGACAGCTCTCACTTATATCTCTCTGATTCCATCGGTCAGGTATTGCAGATAGAGCAAAGCCGTGGCGCAGGTCTGTGGTCACAAAAAGAACTCAATTATCGCAAATTAACCGCTCCCGCACTGTATCAGAATTATGTCGTTGTGGGAGATTTTGAAGGCTATGTCCATTGGCTCAGCACTCGTGATGGCAGACAGTTAGGACGGATACAGATTACCGATACTGGTATTGGTGTCAAACCCGTTGTAGCCGATGGAATTGTTTATGTTTATGCAAAAGACGGCACACTTGCCGCTTTAACCGCTCATTAAAAACTTATGTTACCTGTTATAGCCCTCGTCGGGCGACCCAATGTTGGCAAATCTACCCTGTTCAACTACCTCACCAAAAGCCGCGAAGCTCTCGTTGCTGATTTTGCGGGTTTAACCCGTGACCGCCAATATGGACGCATTAAACAGGGCAATCGCGCCTGTTTAGTCGTCGATACGGGCGGTATCGCTGACGATGCCGAAGGCATTGACAGCGTGTCCCGAAAACAAGTACAAGTTGCTTTAGAAGAAGCGGATGTTGTCTTTTTTATGGTCGATGCGCGTGAAGGCTTGAGTGCGTCCGATAGAGTCATTGCCGATTCATTAAGAAAACTCAACAAGCCCATTGTTCTCGTCACCAATAAAGTAGATGGTATTGACAGCAATATCGCGGCTGCCGATTTTTATTCACTGGCATTGGGTGAACCTGTGCGCATTGCTGCCTCACACGGCAGAGGTGTAGCCGAACTTCTCGAACACGCCTATCAATTATTACCGCCTGAAAGCAAAGAAGAAGTCGATGAAGACACGCGCAAAGGCATCGCCATTGCCGTGGTCGGTCGTCCGAATGTCGGCAAATCCACGCTGGTAAATCGCATATTAGGTGAAGAGCGGGTTATCGTATTTGATGAACCGGGAACAACGCGCGACAGCATCTATATCCCGTTTGAACGCAACGGCAAACAATTTACCCTGATTGATACCGCTGGAATGCGTCGCCGTTCCAAAATTGCTGAAACCATCGAAAAATTCAGCGTTATCAAATCACTGCAAGCGATTGAAAAAGCCAATGTGGTGATTTATCTGATTGATGCCAGTGAAGGCATTACCGATCAGGACGCGCATTTATTAGGCTTGGTGTTAGAAGCGGGCAGACCGCTGATTATCGGCTTGAATAAATGGGATGGTTTGAGTCAAACGCAAAAAGGCACGATAGAACGGCATCTGGAATTTAAACTGTCATTTCTGGATTTTGCCGAAAAACACCCGATTTCCGCACTGCACGGCAGCGGCGTAGGTAAATTATTCGACATGGTGCATAACCTGTATGCGTCCACCATGATTGATATGTCCACGCCTGTGTTAACGCGGCTACTAAAAGAAGCCACCACAGCGCATCAGCCGCCAGTCGTCAATACGCGCCGCATTAAACTTAAATACGCTCACCAAGGCGGACGCAATCCACCGGTTATTATTATTCACGGTGTACAAACTGACGTACTGCCGATTTCTTATCAGCGTTATTTAAGTAATTATTATCGTGAGAAATTAGGATTATCAGGCACACCCATCCGTCTGGTGTTTAAATCACCCATCAATCCGTTTGATGGACAGAAGAAACCTAAACCGATTAGTAAAGAAATGGACAAGAAAAAACGCTTGCAGGCGCGGAATAGAACCAAGCCGCAAAAATAAACTTCTCGCCATCAATTAAAACGGTGTTTTTATAAAATGAAACGCCGTTTTTTAATTAAAGGGATACCAAATGCTCACTGAATTACAGCTTTCCAATTTTAAATCGTGGCGTGAACTGGATATAAAACTAGGGCGCGTGACAGGTTTATTTGGTACGAACAGTTCAGGAAAATCGAGTATTTTGCAGTTTTTGTTGATGTTGAAACAGACGAAAGAATCAGCGGCAACGGATAAAGACTTAGTATTAGATTTAGGCGGACAAAATCAACTGATTAATCTAGGTTCATTTAAAGACATAATTCATTATCATCGAGAAGAATTAGTATTAAAATGGCATATTTCGTGGAAAAATTGGGAAGAAAATGTTGAAATTGTTTATGAAAATAAGCAAATGAGAAAAAAGAAAAACAAGCGTCCCCGAATAAATTTTTTCGCCGAATTTCGTGGCAAAACTGAATTTGATAATATGTATTATCTAGCTCCATTGCGCGAATATCCAAAACGCGAATACCAATGGTCTGGCGCAAGTCCATCTCATGTAGGTTATCGTGGCGAAAATACTATTAATGCTATTTTAGCCGCAACCATTCGCAATGAAACTCGAATAATTCCCGAATCAAACGAAGAAAAACCCTTTCAAGAAGTCATTGCTTATTGGTTAAAAAAACTCGGCTTAATTCACGAATTTAAATTAAAAGAAATTGCCGAAGGCACGGGGTTATTTCACGCGCTTGTAAAAAAAGAACCCGAAAGTACCGAAGCCTTTTTAACCGATGTCGGTTTTGGCGTATCACAAGTATTACCCGCGTTAGTATTACTTTATTATGTACCCGAAGGCAGTATTATTTTAATGGAACAGCCTGAAATTCATTTACACCCTTCCGTACAAAGTCGCTTAGCCGATGTTATTTTACAAGTATCAAAACAACGCAATATTCAAGTCATTGTAGAAAGTCACAGCGAACATTTATTACAACGTTTTCAACTGCGTGTTGCAGAAGAATCCTATCCTGTTGATGACTTAAAACTCTATTTTTGCGATAGCCAACAAGGTGAATCTAAATTAGTTGATTTAGAAATGGATGAGTTTGGAGATATTAAAAATTACCCAGATAATTTCTTCGGTGATGAAATGGCGGAAATTGCGGCAATCCGTATTGCGGGTTTAAAACACAAAATGAGAGAAGCGGCAAAGAATGGCGGATAAGTTCGTTGTGGATACAAATGTTGCTATTAGTGCGAATGGCAAAGATGGAAAAGGAGAACCTGCTCAAGCCTCGTTATCTTGCCAGTTAATCTGCATTGAATGGTTAGCGAATTGTAAAAATGTCGATATTGTTCTTGATGATACTGATTTAATAATGGATGAATATCAAAAACACCTGAGCTATAAGGGACAACCTAATGTGGGTGATATGTTTTTCAAGTATTTATATGATTATCAATATACCAGCGATAAAATTCATAGAGTAGCCATTACACCGCTTAACGAAGAAAAAACTGAATTTGCAGAATTGCCTGAAAAGTGTGATGACCCTTCTGACCGCAAACTTTTAGCGGCGGCTGTTGTTGCTAAAGCTATCCTTGTGAATGCTACTGATGGTGATTGGTTGAAAGAAAAGCCATTGCTTGAGAAATTACAAATTGAAGTAAAGCAACTATGTCCTGAACACAGTTGTAAATAATGTATCTAACAACTGACATAAAGAGCGAATCATGACTACCATCACTTTTCAAGGCAAACCCCTACAAACCTCTGGCGAACTGCCTTTAGTCGGCACAAAAGCCCCCGACTTCACACTTGTCGATGGCAAATTAAAAGATGTCAACTTAGCTACTTACAAGGGTAAACGCAAAATTCTCAACATTGTTCCCAGTCTCGATACACCGACCTGTGCCGCGTCAACGCTCAAGTTCAATGAAAAAGCCGCGCATATCCATGACACGGTTGTCTTGGTTATTTCTGCGGATTTACCGTTTGCCCAGTGCCGTTTTTGCAGCAATGAAAATTTACACCACGTCATTCCGTTATCCACTTTCCGTTCCAGTTTTGCTGATGATTACGGCGTAACACTGGTCGATTCGATACTGGCAGGACTTACCGCCCGCGCCGTTGTGGTTATTGATGAAAATGACACTGTTATCTACACCGAGCTGGTCAGTGAATTGTCTAATGAACCTGATTACAAAAGCGCGTTAGCGGCACTGGCAGATTAACCGCGCATCATAATGACTGCCAGTCCTTCAAGGACTGGCAGTCATAAAGACAGTGCGATTAAACAAGGAATCAACGATGCAGGCTATTTTGATTCACGGCATGGGACGCACACCTGCTTCGATGCTGATATTGGCAATCAGATTGCGCTCAGCGGGCATTCATCCGCATTTTTTCGCCTATTTTGCCGCTGTTGAACGCTGGCAATCCTGCGTTAATCGACTGGAAAAATGTATTCATAAACATACCGATGAGGACGACTTTATCATCATCGGGCATTCGCTCGGCACTGTCCTGACACGCGGTGTATTACCCAGATTGACGCACAAACCCGTTGCGTGTTTTTTCCTCGCCCCACCCACTAAAGCCTGCTTAGCCGCGCAAAAACTCGCACCCACACGCCCCTATAAACTGCTCACAGGTGAAATGGGGCAACTGCTTGCCAGTCCGCATTTCATGAATTCACTTGCTATTCCCAATGTACCGACAAAAATATATTCAGGTATTAATGGATTGCGCGGGCATTACTCACCTTTTGGCGAACAACTGAATGATGGCGTATTAGCCGTTGAAGAAACGCTATTGCCCAACGTTCCTTATGAAACCATTGCCGCCGTACATACTTTTATCATGAATAAAAAAGCAGTTGCCGAAGATATTATTAAATTGATTAATACCGCGCGATAACGGGTAAAAGTCTGATATTATCCAATCCTACCGTTTTTAAACGACTATCAAGGATTTACTATGCTAGAAACCTACCGCAAACACGTTGAAGAACGCGCCGCTGAAGGCGTTGTGCCTAAACCCTTGGATGCTGAACAAACAGCGGCATTGATTGAATTAATCAAACAACCACCTGCGGGTGAAGAAGCGTTTATTCTGGATTTGCTGGAAAATCGTATTCCAGCGGGTGTGGATGAAGCGGCTTATATTAAGGCGGGCTTTTTGGCGGCGATTGCTAAAGGTGAAACCAGTTCACCGATTTTAACGGCTGAACGCGCCACTGAATTATTAGGCACGATGCTGGGCGGTTATAACATCGCACCATTAATTGAACTGCTCGATAACGACAAACTTGCGCCGCTTGCCGTTAAAGCGTTATCACATACGCTGTTAGTATTTGATGCGTTTCATGATGTGCAGGAGAAAGCCGAAGCAGGCAATGCGTATGCTCAACAAGTGCTGCAATCGTGGGCAGATGCCGAATGGTTTACCAGCAAACCTGTGATGCCAGAAAAATTAACGGTGACGGTGTTTAAAGTCACGGGTGAAACCAATACCGATGATTTATCACCCGCACCCGATGCGTGGTCACGTCCTGATATTCCGTTGCACGCGAAAGCCATGCTGAAAATGCCGCGCGAGGGCATTACTAACGCGGAACAACAAATTAATGAATTGAAAGCCAAAGGTTTTCCTGTCGCTTACGTCGGTGATGTAGTCGGTACGGGTTCATCACGCAAATCGGCGACTAATTCGGTGTTGTGGTTTACGGGTCGGGATATTCCGTTTATTCCCAATAAGCGTGAAGGCGGCGTGTGTATCGGCGGCAAAATCGCGCCGATTTTTTTTAACACGATGGAAGATTCAGGCGCGTTGCCGTTTGAATGTGATGTAAGCGCAATGGCTATGGGGGATGTTATCGACATTTATCCGTATCAAGGTGTGGTGAAACGTCATGACAGTGAGGAAGTGGTTTGTTCGTTTGAATTAAAAACCGATGTGTTATTGGATGAAGTCCGCGCAGGTGGACGCATTCCGTTAATTATCGGACGCGGTTTGACCGATAGAGCGCGTAAAGCCTTAGGTTTGAATGCGTCTGACATATTTGTGCGCCCAGATGATAAAGCAGACAGCGGCAAAGGTTACACACTGGCACAAAAAATGGTCGGCAAAGCCTGTGGTGTTGCGGGTGTGCGTCCGAATACTTATTGTGAGCCGCACATGACCACCGTCGGCTCGCAAGATACCACAGGCCCCATGACCCGCGATGAGTTGAAAGATTTGGCGTGTTTGGGTTTTTCGGCAGACTTAGTCATGCAGTCGTTTTGCCATACGGCGGCGTATCCTAAACCGATTGATGTCACCATGCACCACACGCTGCCCGATTTCATTATGAATCGCGGCGGTGTGGCGTTGCGTCCTGCCGACGGTATTATTCATTCGTGGCTGAATCGGATGCTGTTGCCTGATACCGTCGGTACAGGCGGCGATTCGCACACCCGTTTTCCGATTGGCATTTCCTTTCCTGCGGGGTCGGGTTTGGTGGCATTCGCGGCGGCAACAGGTGTGATGCCGCTGGATATGCCTGAATCGGTGTTAGTGCGCTTTAGCGGTGAAATGCAGGCGGGAATTACTTTGCGTGATTTGGTCAACGCTATTCCTTATGTTGCTCTGCAACGCGGTTTGTTGACGCTGGATAAAAAAGGTAAGAAAAATGTCTTTTCAGGACGCATTTTAGAAATTGAGGGCTTGCCTGATTTAAAAGTGGAGCAGGCGTTTGAATTATCCGATGCCTCGGCAGAACGCTCAGCGGGCGGTTGTACGGTGCGCTTAAATGAAGCCCCGATACGCGAGTATTTAAACTCTAATATCTCGCTGTTGCGTTGGATGATAGCGCAAGGTTATGGCGACGTACGCACTATTGAACGCCGTATAAAAGCCATGCAGGATTGGCTGGATAACCCTGTATTGCTGGAAGCCGATGCCGATGCCGAATATTTTGAAGTCATCGAAATCAATATGAGCGACATTAAAGAGCCGTTGCTCGCTTGCCCGAATGATCCCGATGATATTAAGCCCTTGTCGGAAGTCGCAGGGACGAAAATTGACGAGGTGTTTTTAGGCTCGTGTATGACTAACATTGGACATTTTCGCGCCGCTGGTAAGTTGCTGGAGCAACAAAAAGGCGACTTACCCAGCAAATTATGGATTGCCCCACCCACTAAAATGGATGAAAGCCAACTGACCGAAGAAGGCTATTACGATACCTTTAAGAAAGCAGGGGCGCGGACAGAAATGCCCGGTTGTTCATTATGTATGGGTAATCAGGCGCGGGTGGCTAAAGATGCCACGGTGGTTTCAACGTCTACACGCAATTTTCCCAATCGTTTGGGTGATGGCGCGAATGTGTATTTATCATCGGCAGAACTGGCGGCTGTGTGTTCGTTGCTGGGTAAAATTCCCACGGTTGAAGAATACATGAGTTACGCCGGACAGATTAATGCTACTGCCGAAGATACTTATCGGTATTTGAATTTTAATAAAATGGATAGTTATCAAAGCTAAGTAACGCGGGTATAACGACTGGCATTACTAGACCTGCGAGGTTTTAAAAACCTCGCAGGTCTTTATTAAGAGGTGCAACTTATGACTGCTAAAGAGACCGCCTGTAAAACCCCGTTGTCTTATAAAAACCAGACAATGGCGTATTTTCAGGGTCAAATCGGACAACAAAAACGGTTGTTATATGCGGTTCAAAAACTGTTGCCGACAGATTTGGCAGATCATGTTCTCTGTTGTCTGATACGCGACAATAAATTACTGGTGTATACCGATGCAGCAGCGTGGGCATCACAACTGCGTTTTTATCATGCGGCATTGCTTGCTAATACTGAGCCTGCCGTGGCAGCTGTGCAGGTTAAAGTGATGACGGAGCAAGTGGGGTTTGTCGCGGGGGCTTCGGAGCGTAAAGCACGCCTGCCTTGCCCGGAAAAAATCGAATGTATAAAAAATGACAGTCTGAATATAGACGATGAACCGTTGCAAGCCGCGCTGCTTAAATTAAGCGCGACCTTGGAACGGCTATCGGCTAAATGAACTATTCGGGAACTCTGGGGGATTGTGCTGAACGCATAAACGAAATCGGGGCTTCTTCATCGTCATTAAACGTGACCATTTCCCACGCATCAGTATCGTCCAATAACGTACGCAATAATTTGTTGTTCAAACCATGACCTGATTTATAGCCGACAAATTCGCCGATTAAGCTATGACCTAATAAATATAAATCGCCGATGGCATCGAGAATTTTGTGTTTAACAAATTCATCCGCACAACGTAAGCCGTCTTCATTAAGAATTTTATCGTCATCAACCACAATCGCGTTATCAAGGCTGCCGCCCAGTGCGAGGTTGTTGTCTCTGAGCATTTGAATATCTTTCATGAAACCGAAGGTTCTGGCACGACTGACTTCTTTTACAAAGGTAGTTGAGGAAAAATCCATCGTCGCCGTTTTAACGTGTTCTTCAAAGGCAGGGTGTTCAAAGTCAATGGTAAAGGTGACTTTAAAGCCTTCAAACGGGTTGAATTCCGCCCATTTATCGCCATCTTCGACACGAACACTGCGTTTGATACGAATGTATTGTTTAGGGCAGTCCTGCTCTTCCACGCCTGCCGATTGCAACAAAAATACAAACGGGCCTGCGCTGCCGTCCATAATAGGCACTTCGGCAGCACTGACATCAATAATCGCGTTATCTATGCCTAAGCCTGCAAATGCGGATAAGAGATGCTCGATAGTGGAAATTTTGACATCGCCTACAACCAGCGTCGTGGATAGTACGGTTTCACCGACATTGCGCGGTGTTGCTTGAATAGTCACCGGCTCATCCAAATCTACGCGGCGAAAACGAATACCTGTATTCGGTTCGGCAGGACGTAAGGTCAGATATATTTTGTCGCCCGTGTGTAGACCTACGCCTGTGGCTCTGATGGTATTTTTTAAAGTGCGTTGTTTAATCATGGAGTAATAACGTCAAATGAAGGTGGGGCAAAGGGTTGGAATTTTATCACAATACGGCTTAAAAATAGCGATTGAATCCACTTTTTGTTACTACAAACCTACTTTAATAGAGGATAATACTTTCATACCGGCGTACTTAAATCACACCTCTGCTTTAGTTGTTTAGTCAGCCTCAAGCCTGCATGAACAGTTTAATTTACTAACACCTGTTGTAAAATTGCATGATTTTAAGAAACGTTGTTAAGAACATCAAACGGCGGTTTATATGTCTCTAATACCATTAATATCATGCTGAAAAAATTTTTTCGTGCTACACCCTCCGATGCGGTCATACCATTGCCCGACCTGTCAGGCTTGCTGGAACAGCGTTATCGACAGCAAGTCGAGCAACAGCGCATTCAATATGATGAGGCTCAGGTTACCGCGATACATCATCTGCAAATTTTATTGGATAATTTACTGTTACGCGATACTGCGCGAAGCAAGATATTGACGCGTAAATTGCGCTCACCCGCGCCAGAAAAATGCCGTAGTTTGTATATTTTTGGTGATGTCGGACGCGGCAAATCCATGTTAATGGATTTATTTTATGAAGCCTGTCCGTTATTAGAAAAACGGCGCGTTTATTTTCATGCCTTTATGCTGGAAGTTCACGCCTTCATTCACGAAGCGCGACGACAAAACCAGCCGAATGCCATTGACGCACTGGCAGAAAAAATAAAAGCTTCCACGGTTCTGCTGTGTTTTGATGAATTTCATGTCACCGATATAGCCGATGCCATGATTTTACAGCGATTATTCAGCCGACTGTTTGAACTGAATGTGGTGGTTGTCATTACCTCCAATCGCCATCCTAATGACTTATATCGGGGTGGTTTGCAAAAAGAACAGTTTTCAGCCTTTATCCAGATATTGAAAAATCAGGCGGATATAATTGAGTTAATAGCAAAAACCGATTACCGCCTGAGTTATTCACCCGCCGTAACCACCACTTATTATTTCCCGTTGGATACTGAAGCCAATAAGTTTATACAGCACCGTTATAACGGCTTAACCGAGTTTGCCGCCAAACAATCAGGGGTTTTACAGCTGCTGGGCAGACAAGTATTTTTGTCCGCCGTGCATAACAATATTGCCTTATTATCGTTTGAAGAACTGTGCGTGCAACCGCTGGGATCAGCCGATTATTTAACCTTAGCCAATCAATTCCGCACTCTTATAGTGACGGATATTCCGAAATTAACCGCCGAAAAACGTAACGAAGCCAAACGCTTCGTCACTTTAATTGATGCTTTGTACGAACACAAAGTACAGCTGATCTGCACCGCCGAAGTCCCCGCACACGCGCTATACACCGAAGGTGACGGTGCATTTGAGTTCAAACGCACGGTATCAAGACTCATTGAAATGCAGTCGGATAGTTATTTACAAAAATAACGCGATATTCGACTTTTATTTACGGGATTGAAGGCGTGACGACCGAAGCGTAGCGTTATTTTTAAGAAGAAGTAACGAAACGAAGAGCCGTCATGCTAGCAGAAGACTTTATCACCAGCGTTCGCGCAATTGCCCATAATGTGGGCGGATTTTTAAATTATCACCTCGAAAACCAACAGCCTTCAAAATACGGCAGTTCAAATTCAAAAGTTAAGTAGCCTTTAACTCATTGATTATAATGTATAAAAATATAAAATGGATATATTTTATATCCATTTTATATCCATTAATACCCCATTTTAAGTTATTGCACTTCCTAACTTTCTAAATGAGAATAGAAAGGTATGAATCATAGTCATATTACAGTAGGTATTTTACCCAATTCAATATGCGACAAAAAAGTCGAATATTTCGTAAATATATTTATGACTTATAAGCCGACCTTTTGTCGGTATGATTAGTATAATTTATTTTTATTTAGGATATAAATTTAACGCTGATAAATATAATTACTTTAAATTAAGTATATTAAAAAAATTCAGCCTTGCCTAAAGTCTTCGTGACGCATTAGTTTTAAATACAGATAATGTGTAAATTCTATAGGAAAAAAGAGAAAATGGTAGCTATAAATGAATATAAAGAAAAATTAAATTTTGTTTATTTATTTCCCAAATTACTAGCATTTACTGCTATTTCACTTTTGATTTTTCGTAGTTTAATGGTTGCAGATGGCTCATGGGACGCAGTGACTTATCACCTGCCTTTTGCCGCCATACGATCTGGGCTGCTATCTCATGATGATTTCGTACTTCCTGAATACTTACTTGCATATTTTCATGGATTTCCAAGTGCAATTTATTATTTAAAAGGATTTTTGTGGTCTATCACTGGTAGAGCGGAATCTGCTCAATTGGTGAGTATTTTGTCAATCATTATATTCGTACTGTTTTCGACAAAAACATTACGCATACCTACAGAATGGCAGGTAATAGGTATATTGTCCATACCAACAATACAGATTGGCGCGTCTGGAAATTATACCGACGTGCCTGCCAATATGGGTATGGCGATGATATTTCTGTCTTGGTACAAATTGATAACAAAACCTACCGAGATAAATAAATCAAATTTAATATGGCTGTTTATTGCTTGTTTAATTACAAGTAGCTCAAAGCTTCAGGCTGTTGTTGTTGGTGGTATTTTATTTAGTGGATATATTGCTACCTTTTTCTTATTAATAGCGGTTGGCAGTATCAAATACAGTGAATTACTGACAAAAAAAATTCTTGTGACTGGTTTGATTTTCTGCGCTATTGCTATTTCATATCCTGCGTTAGTTAATTTATACAATTATGGAAATCCGATGTATCCAATACAATTGAATATTGCTGGTATTCATTTAAAAGGATTCTATCAAGTAAATATGTGGTTAGAACCTGAATATATAAATTCCTTGCCTCAACAAGTTAGGTGGTTGTTGTCGGTACTTGAGTTTCATGCTTTTGATTATAGATACCTTCCTTATACGCAGGGGCAGGGTGATGTTCCCCAGACAGCAAAAAGTCTTAGAATGGGCGGATATTTTTCGCCGCTTATATTAATGAGTCTATTTGCTTTCATTTTTATAGCAATAAAAAAGGTAACGCATGAATCAATTAAGGGATTGTTGTTGTTAGCTTGTATTACTATTTTTGTTGCCTCGCTTCCTGGTTCGCATGAATTACGTTATTACGCATTCTGGGCTATTTCAGTAGTTACAATGGCTATTCATCAGCTAGAGTCAAATAAAAATGATGTTGAAGTAAAAACGATTTTTTTATCATACAAAGCATTTCTTATTATAGGGTTTTTATTTGTAACATCTATTACTGGAGGTGAATATTTTAAATGGCAAGGAGCTTCTTATGCTGAATTAAGTAATATGTACCCTAGAGATAGATTCATAACTTATACGAATGGTCATAATACATATTGCTATACAGGTGGCGACTCTAAGGCTGCAATATTTGATTCTAAGGTATTTTCAAATTCTAGTAATGTTGTTGCTGTCTTTCTTAATGAGCCATGTAAAGGGGATAGAGAGAAGCTCAATTTCAAATAGGGTTTCAGTTGTTATAAATTTTCGTAAATATTTACGATTCACTTAATCGAAAGTCTGTTTCTTTTGTTTTGTATTAATAGGATTATTGTTATTAACAACTTTTATCAGATTAAGTGAATGTGTCGCGTTTATTACATCTTTGGTCACTAGGTATTACGTCGATTTCACCGACTATATCGTTGATTTTTATACTAGCCAACGTTTATATTTCATATTGAGGTATCTGTCTCACAATGGGTATTTTTTATATCCAATATATATACCTATTAATATTATAAGTAATTATTTTTTACTTTTTTAAGAAAAATATAACAAATGAAAGGTGTTTTCTATCAGTTTTTATAAAGAACATTGTATTAAGAGTGTTCGATATTTTTTTAAAATAAAAGGGGTTTTTATAATGAAACTGTTGGATAAATTTATTAGATATTGGCGCGTGAAGGTAGCATTAAAAAATATGCCTGAAGTCATGGGAAATGTATTTGACATTGGTTGTGATGATGGTTATTTACTACAAAAACTTAGACCCGTTACAGAACGACAAGATGGAGTCGATCCACGTTTAAATGCGGATAGCATCAGCCAAAATTCTGAAATAAAAAAAGGCTTTTTTCCAGCGGTTATTGAAGATTATCAAATGCAGGAATCATATAACGCTATTTTTGCCTTAGCGGTATTTGAACATTTTTCTGAAAGTGATATTCGTCAATCTGCATCTGTTATCCCTAAAATGCTTGCACCCCAGGGAAGGTTGATAATTACCGTCCCACATCCTTTTGTTGACAAAATACTTGATGTATTGATGTTTCTTCATTTAATTGAGGGGCAGGCTGTAGAAGAACATCATGGTTTTAATCCTGAAGAGCTATTTACTTATTTTTCTGAAACTTTACGACTGGTAAAGCGCGAAAGATTTCAATTTGGATTGAATAATATTTTTGTATTTGAGAGGTTTTAATGCAGCTGACTATTTTAATGCCCTGTCTTAACGAAGCGGAAACTCTCGCTTTGTGTATTAATAAAGCTAATATATGGATTGCTAATTCGGGGATGCAATCCGAGGTGCTGATAGCAGATAATGGCAGTACGGATGGTTCACAAGCTATCGCAGAATCATTAGGCGCACGCGTTGCCCCTGTTCCGCAACTTGGATATGGTTCTGCCTTGTTTCATGGTTGCATGGCTGCTAAAGGCGAATGGATTATCATGGGTGATTCTGACGATTCCTATGATTTCAGCAATCTTGATCCTTTTATTGAGAAGTTACAGGAGGGTTTTGATCTCGTAATGGGGAATCGGTTTTTAGGTGGTATTGCTCCAGGAGCTATGCCATGGAAAAATCGATATATTGGTAATCCTGTTCTTACTTGGGTTGGGCGTGTGCTTTTTAAATGCCCTGCTAAAGATTTTCATTGTGGGCTAAGAGCACTCAGGAAAAATGCTTTTTTGCAAATGGATTTGCGCACTACTGGCATGGAATTCGCTTCGGAGATGGTGATCAAAGCCAATTTATTTGGTATGCGTATAGCGGAAGTACCAACGACTTTGTCGAAGGACGGCCGTTCTCGCCCCCCCCATCTATTGCCTTGGCGTGACGGTTGGCGACATCTTCGATTTATGTTGCTTTTTAGTCCCCGTTGGCTTTTTCTTATACCTGGATTCATTTTATTTCTAATAAGTATGTTTAGTTATGTAGCATTATTGTTTGGTTCTGTTCGGATTGGTGCAGTAGTTTTTGATGTGCATACTTTATTTTTTGCCGAGGCTGGATTGGTGCTGGGTTTTCTAGCTATGGTGCTTGGCGTGGTAATCAGAATGTTTGGAATGCGTGAAGGATTATTACAAGATCATTCCTTACTTGAAAAACTACAGGCCTCTCCGATTCTTGAGATTGGAGGAGGCATAGGAATTTTGATGATACTTGGTGGGCTATTTTTCGGATTGGATGCTTTGATAGCTTGGAGTGCAGTCAGATTTGGTTCTCTTGATCCAGGATCATTGTTACGAATAATTAGCCTGTCAACCATGCTGGTTATTTTAGGTGGTGTTACGTTAATGACCTCTCTTATTATGGGTTTTCTAAATCTACCTACACGCGAGCAAAGGTTTTGAGCGGCTTAATTTTACTTTTGGCATGTGTATTATTTAGTGCGTTAGCATCAATTTTTTTAAAAATTGGTGTCTCGACATTAGCTCAGTCTTTAAGTTTTTTATCTTTAGTTACTAACCCGATGATTTGGATTGGTGCTGTTTTTTATTCAGCGGCTTTTCTTGGTTATATTTATGTTCTAAGGATAATTCCACTTTCTTTGGCTCAACCTGTTATTACTGTTGGGGTTTCTGCTGTGACAGCAGTCGTTGCGGTGATGTTCTTTAGAGAACAAATGTTACTGACCAACTGGATGGGGCTTGTATTAATTTGTACAGGTATTTTCTGTCTTTTTTTTGGTCGCACTTGATTCTTTTGCTTTAAGCTATTTGATGTGTCAACACTTTTCAGGACACATTATTAAGCAGCTTTATGCTGCCTTTCAAACTCTACTGGCGACAAGTAACGATTGCTGGAATGGAGACGTTATCGGTTGTAGAACACTTCGATGTAGTCGAAGATGGATTTTTTGGCGGCTTCACGGGTGGTAGTGATAGACCTGTATTCGCGGCAAGTCGTGGGCTGGTCTATGGCTGAACACATGAGAACAACGCTAGTGAATGATGCACTGATGATGGCAATCTGGAAACGCAAACCTGAAAAAGGCTTGCTGTGGCACACCGACCGAGGCAGTCAATACGCCTCCGACAGCCACCGAAAACTGCTCAAGCAACACGGCATCACACAAAGCATGAGCCGTAAAGGCAACTGCTGGGACAACGCCGTCTCCGAGAGTTTCTTTCACGCCCTAAAAACCGAATGCGTGAACCATGAAAACTATACCGCCAAGTATAACCAGCCTTCGCCTGTGGCAAGGTAGGTGATGTCGCCGACTCGCCGTGTAGCCTTGTTTCGCCAACACTTTTTTAAGGCGGCGCGTACCATACACCGCCCTATTTTTCGTAAAGACACTCGTTATCACTGACTTCAATAACGCATCCTGCTTCGCTTTAGGCACTTGTGCTGCTTTTGCCCATGCGTAGTAGGCACTGCGGGTCACTGACAAAACAGTACACAGCAAGGCGACACAATAATCCACGCTCTGTTCCTGAATCCATGCGGTCTGAACCGTGTTTCTCTGGCAAAGTACGCCGCCGCCTTTTTTAAAATATCGCGTTCCTCCTTCAAACGCGCATTTTCCTTCCGCAACTGCTTCAACTCATCATACAAATGTTCATCGCTGCGTACCGGCTTATCAGGCAGCGTCCTCTGGCTATACTGATATACCCAGTTATACAGGGTATTTGGCTTTACTCCCAACTCCCGGGCAGTTTCCGCCACATTACCCGATTCATTCGCACGTTTGACCGCGCTTTCTTTAAATTCAGCACTGTATTTTTCTTTGGCTTGGCTTGTCATATAAACTCTCTCAGGTCTTTTCTGTGATTTTATAGAAAAGTGTCTTGTTTAGTGTAGCCACATCAAAGCGATTATGTTTTTCGGAACAATTAGTAAACTTTATCTCGTGCTGAGCTGTACAGTGTTTCAAAAACACGGTTAATTAGCGATAGCTTTGTTCTCCTCTGTCAAACTTCAGTTATTCAGGTAAAATGCTCGGCTTCATATCGGTGTACAACCTTTTAACAGTTTATAATTTAGCGGTGCGGCTTAATGAAAATAGTTATTCTTGGGGCGGGCGTTACGGGATCATCGGTAGCGGGCGCATTGGCGAGTGAAGAGAATGATATTGTGGTGATTGATTTTAATCCGCTGCTTCTTGATGCGTTAAAGGAACGCTTTGATATTGCGACGGTGGCAGGTAATGCCGCGCATCCCAGTGTGCTGGAACAGGCGGGCGTGAATAATGCTGATATAGTGATTGCCGTGACGGACAGTGATGAAACCAATATGCTGGCGTGTGTCATCATTAACGCTTTGTACAGCCGCCCGAAAACCATTGCGCGAGTGCGTGCGATTGATTACATGAAAAATCCTGAATTATTCGGCCCTTTGGGTGTTCCTGTGGATCATGTCATCAGCCCTGAACAAATTGTGATGCAGTCGATACGCAATTTAATTGATTTTCCAGGGGTGCTGCATATTTCTGATTATGCCGATGGTTTGGTGCGCTTGTTTTCGGTGCGCGTCGTTGAAGACGGCGTTTTAACGGGCAAACAAATCAACGCCCTTAAAGAACGCTTCACTACGGGTAAAATTCGTGTCGTATCTATTTTTCGTCAAGGTAAGCCGCAACCTATTAACGGTGAGTCGATTATCGAAACCGATGATGAGGTGTTTTTTGTTGCACCCACGCAAGAGGTGCGCAAAGTGCTTAAAGAGTTGAATAAACTTGAAGCACCGTTAAAACGTATCATTATTGCGGGTGGCGGTCATGTCGGTAAACGCTTGGCTCTTGCCTTGGAAAATAAGTATCAAGTCAAAATTATTGAAAAAAATCCCGCTCGCGCTCAAAAAATTGCCAATGATCTGAATAACACAGTGGTATTGCTGGGTGATTGTGCGGATGAATCGCTGTTACTTGATGAGTCGATTGAAAGTGCCGATTTATTTTGCGCTATTACTGATAATGACGGCGTGAACATTATCTCTGCTTCACTGGCAAAAAGTCTGGGCGCTCGCAAAACCATTTGCCTCTTGAATCATGTTTCCTACACCAAACTGCTGCCCAGCACGGGTATTGATGTCGCCGTATTACCTAATCAGGAAACCCTCGGCAGTATTCTTAAACACGTTCGCCGCGGTGATGTGGCACAAGTCACTTCTCTGTGCGGCGGTACAGCGGAAGCGATTGAGGCGATTGCGCATCGTGGTGATGGCAGTAATTCGGTAGTCGGTCGCCAAGTGAACAAAGTCAATTTTCCGGATGGTATCGTATTAGGCGCGTTAATTCGCAATCAGCAAGTGATTTCCATTCATCATGACACCGTGTTTGAAGAAAACGATCACGTTATCATGTTCGCAATGGACAAAAAGCTGGTGACCAACATTGAAGTCACCTTTCAACCCATTTAACAATAACAGTGTGCGGGTTGGGCTGCTGCTCTCCAAACTGGATTAGGTAAACGCCGGGGTTCGATTCTTACCCCAACCTCCGCACTTATCAAATGCTATGAATATTATTCTCACTATTATCCATATTTTCGGCTTGGTAACCATAGGCTTCAGCGGTCTTATGACGACTTGCTTGCTAACTTCCGAAATTGCTGAGGACGGAGCCGCATCGGCTTTTTTTGAAGGGACATTAATTACTTTTTTCTTCGGGTTATTGATGTTTTTGCCCACGTTACGCACTCCTAAAAAAGTATCACGGCAAGCAGGTTTTTTATTGGTCGCGATGACATGGTCATTAAGTCCTGTGTTCTGTACATTGCCGCTATTGCTCAATTTTCCTGAATTGAGTTTTGTTGATGCCTATTTTGAGATTACCTCCTGTTTGACTACAACAGGTGCGACAGTATTAAGCGGATTGGATAATTTACCGATGTCGATTAATTTATGGCGGCATGAGTTAAATTGGATAGCGGGGATGGGTATCATTATTTTTGCGGTGGCGATTTTACCGATTCTGGGTATCGGCGGTATGCAGTTATACAAAGCAGAAACGCCGGGTTCAGTGAAAGAATCCGATTTACCGCCGCGTATCGCACAAACAGCCAAAGCCTTGTGGTTTGTGTATGCCGGTATTTCAGTGGCGTGTATTATTGCGTTACGCCTTGCAGGTATGGATTGGTTTGACGCAATTTGTCATGCGTTTGCTGCCATGAGTTTGGGCGGTGCTTCGACTCATGATGCCAATGTGGGCTTTTTTAATTCCCTGTCGATTGAAGTTGTGCTGAGTATTTTTCAATTACTCGCCGCTATTAATTTTGCGACACATTTTGTCGCACTGCGTAAACGTTCGCTGAATCCGTATTTCGATGATGTGGAAGCAAAGAGTTTTTTATTGTTAGTGCTGAGCAGCTGTGTCGTTGCCGCCGCCGTGTTGCAAAATGCGGGGACGTATCCTGATTTTTTCACTGCATTGCGTCACGCCTCGTTTAATTTAATCACCATTGCTACCGATTGCGGGTTTGCCACGCAGGATTTTAATCAATGGCCGATATTTGTGCCGATGTGGATGTTGTTTTTAAGTTGTGTATCTACCTCATCGGGTTCTACAGGTGGCGGTATCCGTATGATAAGAACCATTATTTTAATGAAGCAGGCCCGTCTTGAGATGTTTAAGTTTATTCATCCGTTTGCGGTACGCCCGTTGAAAATCGGTGACACGGTCGTTAAAAATGACATTGTTACCTCCGTGATGGGTTTTATTTTTCTGTATTTCATCTGCATTGTCATTCTGGTGTTTACGTTACTGCTCAGTGGCTTGGATTTTATCACCGCATTCAGTGCGGTTATCGCCTGTTTTAATAATGCAGGGCCGGGTTTGAATCTGGTCGGGCCGGCAACGAATTATTCCATTTTGACTGACTTTCAAACAGGGGTTTGTACGTTTGCCATGCTGTTGGGACGGGTGCAGATTTTCTCCATCATTATTCTGTTTATCCCCGAATTTTGGCGTAAATAGTTCAGGCATCAATATGACTGCCAGTCCTTTAAGGACTGGCAGTCATTGCGCTACTTTTGGTCAATTGATTTAACCTCACTTAAAAAACACCCCTGTGCCAATCGCGTTTCTACTACATCCCCTGCTTTTAATTGCGCCGTAGAGCGAATAATCTGCCCTGATTCAGGTTCAATCGTCAGTGCGTAACCCCGATGAAGTGTCGCTAACGGACTGACTGCGTGTAAAGTTTGACTGGCAATCGCCAAGCGTTGCTTATATTGTTTGAACTGCTGTTCATTGGCAGATAGCAGACGCTGATGTGCATAACTTAAACGCTGTTGATAATTCTGAATAGTAACCGCAGGATTGTACTGCCACAATTGTGCGGATTTAACGGCTAACAGACTGCGCTGTTGATGCAGCTTATTGTGCAGAGCCTGAGTCAATCGACGTGCCAACGCATCCACGCGCTGCTGATTACGCGCCAGTTTTTGTTCAATGGATTGCTGGGCTAGACGTTTGTTCAGATAATCCAGCGTTTGCTGGTGTTGGCTTAATTTACGCTGTAACACCGATTGCAGGCGTTGCTCCAACTGGACAAAGCGTGACAGCCAATGTGCATAATCGGGACTGACCGATTCAGCGGCGGCGGACGGTGTAGGCACACGCAAGTCAGCGACAAAATCGGCAATAGTGACATCGGTTTCATGCCCGACGGCGGAAATAATCGGAATGTCACTGGCAAAAATGGCGCGGGCGACTATTTCTTCATTAAACGCCCACAAATCTTCCAGCGAACCGCCGCCGCGTCCGACAATCAGCACATCACATTCCGCGCGTTGATTGGCTGTCGCTATCGCCTTGGCAATCTCGTATTTTGCCTGCTCGCCCTGTACGGCGACAGGATAAATAATCACAGGAATGGCGGCAAAACGGCGTTTTAATACTGTTAATATGTCATGCAGTGCCGCGCCTGTGCTGGAGGTAATCACGCCGATAGCATTCGGCAACACGGGCAGTGCCTGTTTATGCTCGGTATCAAATAGCCCTTCGGCGGCAAGTGTGCGTTTTAATTCATCAAAGGCTTGTTGTAAGTCGCCTACCCCTGCCAGCTGCATGGCTTCGACGATTAACTGATAATCGCCGCGCGGTTCGTACAAACTGACCTGTGCGGTCACTATTACCTGTTTGCCGTTTTCGGGTTTAAAGCGCAACGTGCGCTGTTGATTGCGAAACATTGCGCAACGAATTTGCGCATGACTGTCTTTCAGCGTGAAATATAAATGCCCTGAACTCGGTGTGCTGACGTTGGATAATTCGCCTTCCACGCGCACCGTCCGAAAATACTCGGCGAGTAATTGGCTGGTGGCGCGGTTGAGTTGCGCGACGGTGAATACGTCTGGTTTTTCACTATTCATCATTAAAAAAATTAGGGACTTAAAAATATCGGGGTTTTGTGCCGCGTAACGTTAAAGTCTAATATAATGCCCAGATTATCTTCGTTTATTTTTCAGGAATCCACTAAATGAATCCAACTGAATGGTTCACCGAACAAGTTCCCAGTACAGGAACTGCTTTTTCATTAAAAATTAAACAAAAGTTACATGAAGAACAATCTGATTTTCAATTTCTGGAGATTTACGAAACGGAAACGTTTGGTAATTTGATGGTGATTGACGGTTGCACGATGGTGTCTACCCGCGATAATTTTTTCTATCACGAAATGATCAGTCACCCTGCGTTATACACGCATCCTAATCCTAAAAGAGTGTGTATTATCGGCGGCGGCGACTGCGGCACATTGCGCGAAGTATTAAAACACCCCAGCGTTGAACACGCAGTACAGATTGATATTGATGAGCGCGTCACTCGCTTGGCGGAAATTTATTTCCCTGAGTTGTGCGAGTCCAATAACGACCCACGCGCGGAATTGAAATTTATTGACGGTATTAAATGGATTAAAGAAGCCGCGCCTAATTCTATTGACCTGATTATCGTTGACAGCACCGACCCCGTCGGCCCTGCGGAAGGTTTATTTGGCGAAGCGTTTTACCGTGACTGTTTTAACTGCCTGTCAGAAAATGGAATGCTGGTACAACAAAGCGAATCCCCATTACTGCATTTAAAACTCATCGGCGAAATGCGCGATGCCATGAGCAACGCGGGGTTAAGTCACCAGCAAACGCTGTTTTTCCCGCAATGTTTATATCCGTCAGGTTGGTGGAGTGCTACTATCGCCAGCAAAGCTGAATTAGCCGCTTTTAGAGAACAAGATTGTATTAATAAACCCTTTGAAACGGTTTATTACAATGTTGATATTCACAAAGCCTCATTAGCACAACCTGAATTTTTTAAAAAAGCTTTTTCATAAACTGAATGCAAGACCTTTCCACATTTAGATTATTTGAACGTATTAATATTTTGCTTCAGGCAGAGGAGCGAAAAGGCTGTACCGCGCGTGGACTGAAACTGGTTCACGCGCGTATTCTCGATTACTTGGCATTGTGCAGTTCGCATAGCGATACGCCGATGGCAGTTGCCGAGTATTTGGGGTTAACCAAAGGCACAGTCTCGCAATCCATCAGTGTACTGGAACGCAAAGGCTATCTGATTAAAACCCCCGACAGCAACGATAAGCGCGTAGTGCATCTGAGCTTATCGCTGATGGGCAGCCAATTATTGGCAGAATTGAAACCATTGGATATTTTTGCGCAAGCCGAAGCAATGATAGCCACCAAGCAAGTCACCACCATAGGCGAAGCCTTGCGCACGGTATTGTTGATATTACAAGAAAACAAGCAGACCAAAAGTTTTGGTATCTGCGGCTCGTGCGCCCATTTTGTTGAGCGTGAAGAACATAATCATTGTGCCGTCGCACAAGTACCCGTCAGTCAGGATGATGCAGAGCGCATCTGTCGTCATCATGTGCCGATTCATACGACTTAACCGTTTTTATTACCAGAGATTACCACCATGTTTGATCCTAAAGCCATTGATGATATTGCCAGCAAATTAACGGCAGCATTGCCCTCAGGTTTCAATAACCTGAAAGACGACATGGAAAAAAATTTCCATCTCATTTTACAAACTGCGTTGGGCAAACTGGATTTGGTCACCCGCGAAGAATTTGAAGTGCAAAAAGCGGTGCTTGCCAAAACCCGCTCCAAACTGGAAGCCTTGGAATTGCGTGTTGCCGCCATAGAACAGCAAGTCCTTAATAAAGAAGAATTATAAATTTGTAGAGACGTTGCACTGCAACGTCTGCGCGCCTGTATTTATCATAGAACGCTGGAGAGAAGATTATGGAATTAGCGGTGGTCTATAGTCGGGGGCGTTCAGGCATCGAAGCTCCGTTAATCACCGTTGAAGTTCATGTTGCCAACGGCTTGCCTGCACTCAATATTGTCGGTTTGCCCGAAGCGGCGGTCAAAGAAAGTAAAGACCGTGTGCGCAGCGCGATTTTAAATTCGCGCTTTGAATTTCCCATGCAGCGCATCACCGTCAATCTCGCGCCCGCTGATTTACCCAAAGACGGCGGACGTTTTGATCTTGCCATTGCCTTGGGTATTCTCGCCGCCTCTGGGCAAATTCCCAGCACCAACCTCAATCAATACGAATGCGTCGGCGAACTGTCATTAGGCGGCGATTTACGCGCGATAAGCGGCGTATTACCTATCGCCATACAAGCCCGCAACAATCAGCGTAAACTGATTATACCTAAAGAAAATACCGCCGAAGCCGCACTGGTCAAAGGCATAGAAATAATTCCCGCCGTGCATTTATTAGAAATTTGCGCCTATCTCAACGGGCAGAAGCAAATCCCTGTCGAATACGCCCAGCCCAATCAGGAGATAGTCAGTGACGGTGTGGATTTTGCCGATGTACACGGACAATATCACGTCAAACGCGCCTTTGAAATTGCCGCCGCAGGAGCGCATAACCTGCTCATGTTAGGGCCACCCGGAACGGGTAAGTCGATGTTAGCCGCTCGATTGCCCACCATTTTGCCACTACTGACCGAACAGCAAGCCCAAGAAACTGCCGCGATTGCTTCCATCAGCGATCAGCATTGGGATGTGCATAACTGGCTGAAACCACCGTACCGTGCGCCGCATCACACCGCCTCCGCCGCTGCTTTAGTGGGTGGCGGCAGCAATCCGCGTCCCGGTGAAATATCACTCGCCCACAACGGCGCGTTATTTCTCGATGAACTGCCCGAATTTGATAGGAAAGTGCTGGAAGTATTGCGCGAGCCGTTGGAATCCGGGCATATCGTGATTTCCCGCGCCGCACGGCAAGTCAATTTCCCCGCACGTTTTCAACTCATCGCCGCCATGAATCCTTGTCCGTGCGGGTATTTGGGCGATAGTTCAGGGCGTTGTCATTGCAGCTCAGAACAAGTCATGCGTTACCGCGCCAGAGTTTCGGGCCCGTTGCTCGATAGAATTGATATGCACCTCGAAGTTCCCAGAGTGTCGCATGAAGTATTACGCAACGGCTCAGCACAAGGTGAAGAAAGCAGTGCAGTTATTCGAGCGCGGGTGATAGCCGCGCGTCATCTCGCCGTAGCGCGGCACGGTAAAGCCAATTCAGGTTTAAACGCCAAAGAAGTCAAACAACTGTGTGTCTTATCCGCGCAAGGCTACCAACTGCTGGAACAGGCAATGGACAGATTCGGCTTATCACACCGTGCCTATCACCGCATATTAAAACTGGCGCGTACCGTAGCCGACCTCGCGCAATCCCCGCAAATTGAAATCAATCACTTGAGCGAAGCAATCAGTTATCGGAAGCTCGATAGAAAATAAATCTACGCCGATATTTTTTCGTTAGGCAATAGAACTTTTACTGACTCGCTAGACTCAATATTTTATTAACTGGACAGATGTCACTTCGTCAGCGCAGTATGTGCAAGACAGAGTGACGATTTATCAAAAAGTTAAGTTGCAAGTCATTTTCTTTGGTAGATAATCAAAAACAGCTTGTTTCTCTCCACTTTTTATTAAGGGGGTCGTTATGCGTACAAGAATACTGGGTATTCTGGGACTGTTTTATTCCGTATCCATACTGGCTACGCCGCTGGGCTTACCGCCTGTACCAATTCCAGCCGATAACCCGCAAACGGCGGAAAAAATCAGCTTGGGTGATAAACTCTTTCACGACCCGCGTTTCAGCAGCACGGGTACAGTCAGTTGTGCGACCTGTCACGCGCAAAGCAAAGGCTTTACCGACAGCCCGCTTACGGTATCGGAAGGTATCAATAAATTAACAGGGACGCGCAATGCGCCGACTGTCATCAATGCCGCGTATAACCACAGTCAATTCTGGGATGGACGCGAGCCAGATTTAGAAGGGCAGGCGGGGCAGCCGTTTTTAAATCCCGTGGAAATGGGTTTGGCTGATTATGAACCGATTTTAAAAATCGTCCGCACCGATCCTGATTATGCCAAACAGTTTCAAGCCGTTTTCAATAAAAGCGATCAAAAAATCACCATTAAAGAGGTGACGCAAGCCATCGCCGCGTTTGAACGTACCGTTATTTCAGGCGATTCGCCGTTTGACCAATTCTATTTTGCAGGTAAAAAAGACGCATTGAGCGACAGCGCACAGCGCGGTTTACAGGTGTTTGTCGGGCAGGGGCGTTGTGTGTCCTGCCATACTATTTCCCAAACCCACGCGCTGTTTACCGACCATCGCTTTCATAATCTGAATGTCGGTTTTCAACGTATCAGCAAAGATATTCAGGAATTGGCTAATACATTTAGCAAAGCCAAACAACAGGGCGCGAATGTTGATATTGCGGTACTCAGCAATAAAAACACTTCTGAATTAGGGCGTTTTGCGGTTTCAGGACAAACCCGCGATTTAGGCGGTTTTAAAACCCCAACGTTACGCAATATTGAAGTTACCGCACCGTATATGCACGATGGCAGTGTCAAAACGCTGGCAGATGTGGTGTCATTTTATAATCTAGGCGGTATGGATAAACAAGGCGACCCCGTGAATGATTTTCAAAGCGGCGGTATGCGCCCGTTGAATTTAAGCAAAGAACAACAGGCGGATCTGGTGGAATTTTTAAAAGCCCTGACCAGTCCAGAGTATGCAAAAACCGCAGGAGTCGCACCATGAACCGTCGTCATTTTTTAAAACACTCTGGATTGTTATTAGCCGCCAGTACCTTACCGCTCAGTTTGGTAGAACTTGCGTTTGCCAAAGCGGAGGATAATTTTAGTTTCGCCTATATTTCGGACGCGCATATTCAGCAAATAAAAGGCACGCAATTTGTGCGTAACTGGGATAAAGGCTTGATGCGTGCGGTTGCCGAAGCCAATTTATTAGATCCGAAACCCGATTTTATTATGTTCGGCGGTGATTTGGCGCAATTGGGCAAGCCTGAAGAAATCGACCACGGTTTGGAAATTTTATCGGCGTTGCACCAAAAACCGCGTTTTGTGCTGGGCGAACATGATTTTTATCTGGATATGGGCGAGTATTGGGCAAAAAAAGTCAGTGAACATCACTACAGTTTTGACCATAAAGGCGTGCATTTTATCGTGTTGAACAGCATTTTGACGCATGACGAATGGAGCAATAAATGGTCGAGTCCGCAAGAACGCATGGCGATGATGGCGGGCTTGGATAATCCATTGGGTTCACCGTTTATGGTCGGCGAAGCACAGCGCAACTGGTTAAAAGCCGATTTGGACAAAGTGGATAAAAAAACGCCCGTGGTGGTGTTTTCCCATTCACCGCTGCAAAAAATTTACAAAGGCTGGAATTTCTGGACGGACGACGCAGAACAGGTGCAAGCCTTACTCAAACCATTTAATAAAGTCACGGTGATTTACGGTCATGTGCATCAAATTCAATACAATCAAATCGGCAATATCAGTTTTCATTCGGTGATGGCGACCGCGTGGCCGTGGCCGTATCCATCGACTTACGCACAAGCGGAACAATTTTTGCCGAAATTAACGGTGGAAATGAACCGCGCCGATCCGTTTTTTGAGCGTGATGCGACAGGTTGGCAATTGATTGATATAGCGAATGGCAACACCGCCGTGCATTATTCGTTACCCGAAAATAAACCGCGTACCGTGGCGTTTAATCCCAAAACCAAACGCCCCGAAGACAGTGCGTATCAACAGCAACGCGACTTACCGCAAAGCCATTATTAGAGGTGATTTATGTTCAATTATAAAAAAACGCTGATTATCTTAGCCTTGAGTGTGCCTAGTGTTGTGGTTGCCGATGAGTTTACTAAAGCGGATTTAACGCAGTGGGACAGTGAATTTCAAACGGTGGTTAAACAGGGGCGCGCGGCGTTTACCGACCCCAATCTGGGTACAAATGGCGTGGTGTGTGCGCAATGTCATCCCAATGCCGCTAACACGCATCCCGAAACCTATCCGAAATTCCAAAAACAACTCGGTAAAGTGATTAGTTTGTGGGAGATGGTCAACTGGTGTCTGCGTAATCCGCTGGAAGGGCAGCCGTTAGCCGCTGATGATCCCAAAATGACGGCACTGGTGGCGTATATTACTTCGGAGCGTAAAGGCGTTAAACTGGAAGCGGGTAAGCATTAAGTGTCCGCGTTTTTATGACTGCCAGTCCTTGAAGGACTGGCAGTCATGCTCATAACCTACTGTTGGGTGAGTACGGCAACAATCGCACAAATCATCAACTGGCTGGTTTTTGCGCCTGCATCAATATGTCCAAGCGAACGTTCTTCCAGATAAGACGCACGTCCTTTGGTGGCGAGCATCTCGCGGGTGGATTCCATGCCCTTGATAGCCACAGTGGGGACGGTTGCCAATAATTCAGGAAAATCAACCATGGTCGCGCTTTGCAAGTAAGTTGCGACGGGGATTAATACATCCAGCATGGTTTTTTCCCCCGCATCGGCTTTGCCGCGTTGTTTGACGGCTTCTACACCTGCGGCAAAAATGGCGGCAAAGGTGTATTGATTGATTGCGTGGTCGCGGGCGGCTTTGCTCATGGCGACAAATAAAGTGCCGAATAATGACCCTGACGCGCCGCCGATGGTGGACATGAGCGTCATGCCGATTTTCTGCCACGCCGTTGCCCAATCCAGTTGGCTTAATTCTTCACGTTGCGCCATCAGCGCGTGGATGCCGCGTTGCAGATTGATAACATGATCGCCGTCACCGATGGCTTGGTCTAATGCGGTGATTTCGTCGGCGTTGGTGTCGATAGTGGCGGCGATAGCTTCGATTAACTGGGACAGTAAGGCGGGATTATAGGGCATAGCGGCTTCCTCGATGAGCAATGTGGAATTGATATGGACGCGAATTTTTATGCGGGTGGTTGTAATTTTTTTAATAGGCTGTTGCTGACAGCTTTAACAAAATCTTCAACATTTTCATACTGTTGCTGCTTGGCAAATTCAACTAATGCACCCACCCGTTTTTTAGTTTCGGCAATTTCTTCATGCGAACGCCCGCAACCTTGGCAATGGGTGCCGTCTTTGGTGCAGTTATCGGTACAGGGACTGAATTTCATGTGTATCTCCTCAATGATATAAGTGAACGGCTAACCAAACAGTGTGACTGTCGGGTGTTGTCCATTCGACGCGGTGTTTGGTGTGTGCAGGAATAAGGACGTAATCGCCTGCTGTTAATATTTGCTCTGACTGTTCATAAACCAGTATCGCTTGCCCTTCCAGCACCATCACCCATTCATCCCATGCCTGATCGTACCATTGTTCAGGCGGTGTGGTGTGACCTTTAGAAACGATACGTTCAATGTGGACGTTATCGCATTTCAACAGGGTGGTAAATAATTCGTCAGGTAGCTTGTCGGGTATATTGGCAAAAATATTGGTCATTGATATTACAATCTGTTGATGAAAACAACGAACATTCGCTAGTGAATTTAGTCAATGACTGCCAGTCCTTTAAGGACTGGCAGTCATGTTTAACAGTTTACAAGGTAATCGTCTCGCCGACGTGTGGAATATTGGCATTCCAGCCTGTGCGTTGAAAGCAGGTTTGCAACGATAAGGTCGCCGATTTTTCACCGTGTATCAGATAAAGGCGCGGCTTGGATGTAAAGTGACCTGCCCATTGCAATAACTGGCTTTGATCGGCGTGTGCGCTTAACGCGCCTAAGGTGTGTACTTTAGCGGCAACAGCCACTTCCGCGCCTAAAATTTTTAAATATTTCTTTTTGCCATCGACAATGGTGCGCCCTAATGTGCCTTCGGCTTGAAAGCCAGTAATGACAATATGCGCATTGCGCCGCCATAAATTGTATTTAAGGTGGTGGCGAATACGCCCGCCGTTACACATCCCGCTGCCTGCAATAATAATCACGCCGCCGACAATGCGGTTGACTGCCATTGATTCTTCGGCGGTTTCGGAATAAATCAAGCCGTGTAACCACGCTTGCCAGCCGTGCGGGGCGATTTTGGTAAATTCAGCATCATCAATATTGAATAGCGCAGTGTTGTCCGCATAAATTTCACTGGCTTTAATCGCCATCGGGCTATCGAGATAAATCTGCTGTTGCGGCAGTTTGCCTTGGCGTTGCAGTTTACCCAGCCAGTAAATTAAATCTTGCGTCCGACCGACGGCAAACGCGGGAATAATGACATTGCCGCCGCTGTGCGCCGCTTCTTGGAGTGTGTTGCTCAGTTCGTCCAGCGTACTGTCCAGCGGTTTATGGTCGCGGTCGCCGTAAGTGGATTCCAGCAATAATACATCGGCTTCGGTCAAAATAGCGGGGTCGCGTAATAACGGCGATAGCGGATTGCCTAAGTCGCCTGAAAATACCAGCGTTTTGGTTTCATGATGTTCGGTAATATGCAGCCGCACGATAGATGAACCCAAAATATGCCCCGCTTCATGAAACGAGATGCTGATATTTTTCAGTATCTCGGTTTCTTTACCGTAAGCAATGGGTCGTCTTAATTTCAGCAAGGCTTCTACATCTTCCAGTTCATACAACGGAGTCAGCAATTTTTTACCTGCCCGTTCGCGCTTTTTATTTTCCCATTCCATATCGCGCAATTGCAGATGTACTGCGTCTTTGAGCAGTAATTCCAGTAACGGGAAACTGGCATCGGTTAAATACACCACGCCTTTGAAGCCGTCTTTCACCAGTTTGGGCAAGCGTCCGCAGTGATCCAGATGGGCATGAGACAGCACCACGGCATCAATAGTGGCGGGGTTGAACGGAAACTCGGCGGCGTTTTGTTTTTCGGTGTCTTTCGAGCCTTGAAATAAACCGCAATCCAAGAGTACGCGCTTGTGTTTTGTTTCCAGTAAATAACACGAGCCTGTCACTTGCCCTGTCGCGCCTAAAAAAGTGAGCGTAGTCATGATGATGCCTTCTTATTGTCAGAATGCTTTATTTCCATTGCCCAAGCCGTGAGCTTTTAAAATAAGCTGCCATGCCTGTTCTGCCGTTTCTGCATACTGGATGAGTTCCCTGTCACAGGCGGTAATCGCGCCTTCTTCCACCAGTGCATCAAAGTTGACTATTTTTTCCCAGTAAAGTTGCCCGAACAGAATCACGGGAATGCGTTTGACTTTTTTGGTTTGAATTAACGTGAGTGCTTCAAACAGTTCATCCATCGTACCGTAGCCGCCGGGGAAGGCGATTAAGGCAATGGCTCGCATTAGAAAGTGCATTTTACGAATGGCAAAATAGTGGAACTGAAAACACAATTCAGGGGTGATGTAGGGATTGGGTTTTTGTTCATGCGGCAGAACGATATTCAGTCCCATACTTTTGCCGCCCGCATCCGCTGCACCGCGATTCGCCGCTTCCATAATGCCCGGCCCGCCGCCTGTGACCACTATCCACGGGTATTTGTGTTTCTTGGCTTCTGAGCTGATGAGTGCGCCCAGTTTACGCGCTTCATCGTAGTAATGACTTTTGGTGAATATACGCCGTGCAATTGCCAGATTATGCGCTAATTCTATATCGTCTGGGTGTTCATTCCATGCCTGTTCGGCATCTGATAACGCTTGCCGTGCTTCAACATTGCCTTGAATACGCGCACTGCCAAAAATAACCACGGTAGATTTAATGCCTAAATCTGCTTGCGCAAGCTCAGGTTTTAGTAATTCCAGCTGTAAACGGACAGGGCGCAATTCGTCACGCATAATGAAATCAAGGTCATTATATGCCAGCCGATAGGACGATGATTGCGTCTGTGCATTGCTGTCGTCGTATAAAACGCGGGCTGCATCCTCTTTAGCAGTAGGAAACGGACTTTCGCAGAGAATTTTAGTTTCTTTTGTCATCGGAGTTCCACATAAGTTAGTGTAAAATAACGTCTTTCAACTAAATAATCGAATGGCTTTGTTTTTGGCTATCTCAGTTACCATCAGATTAATGCCAGAAGCCGCTTGGCAAGTGGCGAGTTAAACTGATTTTTTATCAATAGGCGTAAGTTGTATGCAGTCAAGTATATCGGCAGTTGAAGTGTTTATCGCGAACACGACAAAATTATTTTTTTCACCAAAAGACCCGTTATTGGCAAGCTATAAAATGCAGGGTGTACAGCGCAAAAAACTTATTATTTCCACTTTGTGCCTGATGCCTTGTTTGTCGGCACACGCGCTGGTGAATGAGGCAGTTGCTACACCGACAACCGACGTAGCTGCGCCCGTCCCCGCTCCTGCGGCAGCGACGCAGACTCCACAAGTCACCGCGCCTGCTGTTGCTATGAATGAAATCAGCAGCCTGATTGCCAGCAAGCAGCACCCGTATCTGACGCAATCACATTTTACTTATCGTGCTGACGATTTGGACGCACTGTATAAAGCCAACAATTATCAGCCAATCTGGTTGGCGGATGACGGCAAAGCCAATAAAAATGCCGATGAAGCCATCAAACTGCTGGAAGCGGCGGCGGGTCATGGTTTAAATCCCGCTGACTACGACACCTCAATGTTGCGGCAGAAATTGACCGAGTTAAAAGCCCCGTTTGATGTACATAGCAAAGACGCGGCACTGTATGACACCGCAATCAGTTTGTCGTTGCTGCGTTTTATGCACAACCTGCATTATGGGCGCATCAATCCCGCCGATTTGCATTTCAGTATTCAGCGCAGAGCAGAAAAAACACTGGATTTGCCCGCGCTGATTAAAGCGGGGATAGCCGCTGATACGGTCGCCTCATTGCCGTCGTCAGTAGAGCCGCAGTTGCAGCAATATCAAAAACTGAAACAGGCACTGGCAAGTTATCGCGCCCCTGAAAAAATACCACGGCTTAATCTGGTGGTTAATTCAACGGTTCGTCAGGGCGATGCTCTGCCGCAAAGCGCGGAGCTGCAAAAGTATTTAGCGGCTTTCGGTGATTTACCCTCCGATAAAATTGACAACACCGCGACGACTTATACGGCAACCATAGTGGAGGGCGTTAAAAATTTCCAGAAACGTCATGGTATCAAAGCGAGCGGCACTATCAACAAAGCAACGGTCGCGGCTCTTAATGCACCCTTGACAGATGCTGAGCATATCATGCGAATTGAACTGGCAATGGAGCGACTGCGCTGGCTGCCTGAAATTAGCGAAGGGCCTGCGATTATGGTCAATATTCCTGCCTTTCAACTGTCGGCGTTTGATGACATCAAGCAAGATATTCCGACCACGACCATGCGTGTGGTGGTGGGTAAAGCGGCAAAAAATCAAACTCCGCAACTGGCGGCTGATATGCGTTTTGTTGATTTTCAGCCTTACTGGAATGTACCTTATAAAATTGCCAAAGATGAAATCCTGCCTAAATTAGCCGCCGATCCAGAGTATCTCACACGGCAGAATATGGAATTTGTTTCTGGCTCGGGCAGCAGCGCACTGCGTATCCGACAACGCCCCGGTAAAGGCAACGCATTGGGTAAAGTAAAGTTTATTTTTCCCAACTCCAGCAGTGTCTATCTGCATGATACGCCTTCAGTTGCACTATTCAGCCGTCCACGTCGAGATTTGAGTCATGGTTGTGTACGCGTTGCCCATCCGCAAGAACTCGCTGAATTTGTGCTTAAAGATCAAGGTGGCTGGGATACAGGTGCGATAAAAAAAGCGATGGTAGGAAAAAACCGTCAGGTTGTACTGAAAAAACCAATCCCCGTGTTATTTCTCTATAACACTGCTTTTTTTGATGAACACAACAACTTGACTTTTTATACCGATATTTATAATCGTGATGCCGAATTGCTGGACGCACTGACCAAGCATCAGGATTTATCAGATCAGGTTCTGTTTGCACCAAAAGAAGTGCCGCCAAGTGCTGAGCCGATAGAAGCCGAAGCAGCACACGCGGAAACTGTGGTTGCTACTGCGAATACAAAACAGGTTATTCCTGTGGTTGAAAGCATGGCAACAACCAATACAGCCCAAGTTGTCCGCGCTATTCAGCCCGCTGGTACGGAAGAAAAGTCTGTATCAGCTGCCGCCGCAGTCGTCAAGACTGATTCAACACTGTCGCCCTAACAGAAGCTAATGGTGGAGACGTGATGTAGGGTAGAAACAAAGGTAATGGGTTAAACCTGTTACAACAGCATGAATGACTGCCAGTCCTTTAAAGGACTGGCAGTCATAAAAATAACAGATTTAATACACCACCAAAACAAAAAAGGGGCAACTAACTTAGTTGCCCCTTTTTTTGTTTAACTTGTGTGCCGTGTTGTCAGTTTACCTTACCACGTTCTTACATCGCCTGTATCTAAATGGACAAAGTTACTGCCCGGATAATAACCTACGCCACCGCGTGCCATACTGAGAGCTGCGTCTCTAATATGTCTGCTTTCCACGCCCGCGATACGGATGTCGATGGCTCTGCCTTGCATGTGCAAACTGTTGCGTGCAACACCGCGACTGTTTCTGCGCAACTGTGAGTTGGTAAACGGTGAGCGGTAGCCGCAAATAACATGAATCGGTTTTTTAATACCCAGTGTGGCCTGTAAATCATTTAACTGATCCAGTAAGGCAACATCGACAGGGTGAACTTCATCCGTCATGTGGTCGCGATACAGGTGGTTGATTTCATGCAGGGCATCGGGAAGATAGCGTCCTTTTTCAAAATAAGTCACATTCAGGCTATCGCCTGTGGTGGTATTTTGTAAGGACAATGTTTTGTGTGCGGCATTGCCGTTGCGTGCCATGCTCGGCAAGGAATATCTGTCCTGTATGCCGCTACGAAAATCAGGTTCAAAGTCTTCGTTTGACTCAAATTCAGGCATATCTCTATGCAGAGCATGGTGAATACGATGGTTGTCACGCAAAGCCAGTTGCTCGCGTGCATCGTGATGTAAACGATGACCGCCATTGTGGTCTTTGTGCAGTGAGCTGTGAATACGCGAACTGTTGCCTTTTGAGGCAAGTTGCAGGTGGTCAGAGTGGCGATTGTGTGCTGTTTTTAACGCCAGTCTCTCATGGAGTGCGTTTTTGCCGTGTGTTTCGACGTGTTGTTTTGCCGCGTGTTTTACATCGGCTTTTTTGCTGGTGTGAATAACGTGCTTTGCAGCGGCTTCTACAATACCAGAGCCGCTCATCGCCAACACAGAACCATAAGCCATACGCGTTAAAAACTTGCGTCTTGATGCGATCACATCATTTTCATTCATAGACATGGTTGTTAATAGTTGTTCGTTCATTAAATAAAAAATCTCTTTTGGTACGCTTTAAATGTATTTTGACGAGCTAATCTTAACGAAATCTTAAATTCCTTAATTTTCATAATTACGATTGGACTCGCGAATGCGTCTAAATCAACAGTGACAATGACTTGATTTGCGTAAAAATTAGCCCAAAAACGCAACAAAAGGCTAAAATGCCCTGCTATTAAACAAATGCAGGTTTAAGCCCTGTAGGCTGTTTATACCATTTTTCATTAGCGAGCCTATCAATATGCAAACACAACATCCCCCGTTATTTAGCTTTGAATTTTACCCGCCTAAAACTGAAGAAGGCGCGGCAAGTTTGCAGCTGGTACACAGCAAACTGGCGGCACTGAAGCCTGATTTTTTTTCTGTGACGTTTGGTGCAGGCGGTTCAACCCGCGATAAAACTTTTGATACGGTGGTTGATATTCAGGCAAAAGGCATCGCCGCCGCACCGCATTTATCGTGTGTGGCTTCAACGAAAGACAATATTCGCGCCATTTTGAAAAGCTATCAGCAGCACGGTATTGCAAAAATTGTCGCGTTGCGAGGTGATTTACCCTCTGGTACGTTGTCAGCGGGTGAGTTTCGTTATGCGAATGAACTGGTTGAATTTATACGTCTGGAAACGGGGGATTATTTTGATATTCATGTTGCCGCTTATCCAGAAGTTCATCCGCAGGCGGCAAACGCCGCTGAGGATTTTAAAAACTTTAAGCGCAAAGTAGAGGCGGGTGCAAATTCAGTTATTACGCAGTATTTTTATAATGCCGAGGCGTATTTTTATTTTGTCGAATTGTGCGAAAAAAATGGCATTACCATTCCTATCGTACCTGGCATTATGCCGATTACGCAGTATGCGCAACTGTTTCGGTTTTCAGAAATGTGCGGTGCTGATATTCCCCGCTGGATGCGTAAACGTCTGGAAAGTTTTGGTGATGATAAAGCCTCAGTACAGGCGTTCGGTCTGGATGTGGTGAGTCAGCTTTGCCAGCGTTTGTTAGATGGCGGCGCACCCGGTTTGCATTTTTATACCATGAATCAGTCTGCGCCTACCTTGGCGATTTTAGACAATTTACAATTGAAAGCATAAAGCGAACAGACATAAAAAAAGGCGGGCGTGATGTATATCACGCCCGCCTTTTTTGTTATAGCAGGATTTATTTGCTTAACTGTTTTTCTACTTCAAATGCCAGCATCGCGTCATAATGACGGCGCAGGGTCGCATCAGTCGGACGTGGTGTCATAGTCGCCGCGACTTGCGAATATAAGTGCGTGAGGTAATGTCTTCTCAACGTGGAGTCTGTGGGGATATTTGATACGTCGTGTTGCGGTGCGGTTGTGATGTTTTCAGCAGCGGGTTCAATAATGACTTCTGGCTCTGCAACAACGGCTACTTCTTCGATGACTTGAGGTGCTTCAGCGACAACCGCTGTTACGGGAGCAGGAGCGGCAGGACACGCGGCTGATTTCTGGCAGGCAGCATATTCAGCAAGGAGTTTTTCCATTGCGGCTTTATTGCTGACATAGTGTCCGATGTCGGCTGTTAGCTGGGTATCGTAATGGCGTGCTAAGGTTGCGTCAGTTGGGCGTGCAGGGCTGATTGCAGTTATCATCGCGCGTACATGAGTCAGGTAATGGCGTTTCAGCATCGAGTCTTGCGGGACTAAGTCAGGGACTTGTGTGATGGCAGGTTTGCTTTCAATCACAACCGCAGAGGTTGCGACGGGGGTTGCAGTGGGTTTTTCAGCCGCTTGCTCAGGCACTTTTTCAGCTGGGGCAGCTGCTTTTTCTACGGGATCGGCTTTTTGTTGTATGGGTTTTGCTGGCGCAGGGCTAGTTTTGACAGTTGCGGTTTCGGATTTTTTTTTGTGATTTTTCAAGAAAAACCAGATGAGTGCGGCGAAAATAACGACGGCAATAAGTTCAATCATAACTAAATATTCCAGAAAGTGTCTGCCCATCAGTCTATGGGCAGTTTGTATGTTTAATGAGGGGGCGAAAGGTAAAGCGGGTGCTGAAAAGTTACGAGTCTGACTCTGACACGCCGATAATCGACCAGTTATCTATGTTAAGCGAGTCTTCTTCGTTATCACCATTATTATATGTAATCCGACACACATATTTTTTATTGTGGGTACCTGCATTATTGGTGACGGTCATTTCAGAATTGATAATGTATTGATAATTACCCATGTCCCATGCTTTCAGGGGTTTTTCAGGAAAACTGAGTGAGGTCTCCGGTTCAGCTTTGGACTTAATGTAATTATTACAGTGCATAAAAGCAATGTTGGAGAAGGGGGTAGAGACAGGTGCCTGACTGCCTTTATCTTTGCTTTCCACCAAAAATAAATCTGATTTAATGACATCGTAGACCAGTGGCATAACGAATTTTTGTTGCGAGAGCGAAAGAATAAGCAAGCCGACGATAAGCAATAACATACGGTACTTTTTTACTATGGCTATCAGTGATGACATATCAGGTGTTTTCATACAAATTTACGGAGTTATTTGATTTAAAATTTGGGACGAATTCTAGCAGAAATACAGAGGCTAAGCGTAGGTAATTTTTTATGAGTCACTTTTTGAGTTAAATTTATCAATGGCTTACAGGAGCGTCAAGTATGGTTTTGTTATAGATTTTGGCATTTAAGTCAAAGCCTATCAGGATAATCAGGCAGTTGAATTGCAACCATAGCATGACTACCATGATAGTGCCGATGCTGCCGTACACTTTGTTGTAGGTGGCAAAATTATTGACATAATAGTTGAATAGCAATGACGCGATAACCGATAACATCGTTGCCGACACCGCGCCGGTATTTATTAACTGATAGCCGAATACTTTAACAGGCCCGAAATAATACAGTAATGAAATAGCTGTAAATAACAGCAAAAATGAAATAACCCACTTGCCCAGTGTCAGTAAGCCGATGACTAGCCAGTCGCTTAATAGTAAGCCATGTGCAATTGCATAATTAATAGCTACTTCGCTGAATATAATAAGTAATGAGGCAGTCAGTACCAGCACGGATAGGGCGATAAACAACCACAGCGATACCAAGCGTTGTTGAATGAAATTTCGGGATTCTGGAATATGAATGGCATGATTAAACGCATCTATCAGCGCGTTAATGCCATTGGTGGCAAAATACAACGTGACTAAAAAGCCGAATGATAATACGCCGTTGTGTTCCGTTTTTACTAAATCATTGATGGTTGAAACAGCGGCTTGGTAAGCATTTTCAGGCAATAGCGTGTGCATTTCGTTGAGCAATTGCTGGTGCAAATTGTCGATAGGCAAAAAAGGTATCAGGGAAAAAAAGAACATGATGGCTGGAAACAATGCCAGAAAAAAAGTGAATGCTGCTGCCGATGCGCGGGTGTTAATGGCATTTTTCTGGCTCTCAACAATAAAGAAGTAGCCGATGTCATATAGCGTGAGTCCAGAAAAGCCCGGTGGTTTAATGGTTTTTGACCACTCTGGTAATTGTTGCGTGACAGTCACTAGGAGGCGGTGAGTTAGCGTGGCATGATTAAACATAATAATATTGACAGGGCAGGTTCAGCACAAGCTAAAAATTATCCTGTGCAAAAAATTTTTGATTAAATGATAATGACAACTTAACAAAAATATATTTACGAGAATACGCGGGTGTATTCTATACCGTTAATCAACAATCCAACACGAGGTTATCTCATGAAAAAAACATTATTTCTTACTATTGCGATGCTGGTTTCAGGCGGTGCTTTTGCAGGCACGGAGCATTATATCTTGCGCGATGGCAATCACGTTCAGCATTTAAAAATCACTGATAAAAATGGTGAAGTTACTGTCAGTGCTGACGTTGACTTTGAAGCCAATGCCAATGAAAAAGATCGCCCTGCTTGTTCAGCCAGTCTGACTGATGAAGCTAAACGTGTGGATAAAGACAATCTGATTGTGAAAAAACATTCGGAAGTTGATGCGTCTTTCTGTGAATTGAAAATCAATTTAACAGACACAGGTGCGAAAATCGAACAGTCAAAAGACTGTGATAACTTCGCCGCAGGTATTTGCCATTTCTCTACTGAAGGCAAAGAGTTAGTTAAAGTTAAATAGCCCCAAGACACCACGCGAATAACACCGCATTCATTGCCTGTGCGGGTTATTCGTGTACAACTCAATCAATTACCATCCATTCCCAGCGCACTTAAAAGTACGTCCGATACGCGCCTTTTCAATACATAACACCAAGGATTATCCTGCATGAATATTTTTTATACCTTTTCCGGTTTTGCAGTCGGCTTATTAGTCGGTGTAACAGGGGTAGGCGGTGGCTCATTAATGACCCCGTTGCTGGTTTTTTTATTCAACTTTAATCCAGCGGTTGCTGTTGGCACGGATTTATTGTTTGCTGCGATTACCAAAACCAGCGGGGTATGGGTGCATCACGGTAAACACGGTTCAGTGGATTGGCGAATTGTCGGCTGGCTGGCATTGGGTAGTTTGCCGTTTGCGATAGGTACTTTGTTTGTACTCAAATATTTAAACTCGGTGGGTAAGGAAACCACGGGAGCAATTACCTATAGTTTAGGGATTGCCTTAATTCTTACTTCTTGCGCATTGTTTGTGCGTAGTGCGTTATTGCACAATGCGGAAAAGCTGGGAAAAATTGATGATGAGCATAGCAATCTGGAAAATGCGGCACGTTTCAAACATCTGGAAATTCCTGCCACCGTCCTGATTGGCGCGGTGCTGGGCGTATTGGTTACCCTGTCTTCAGTGGGGGCTGGCGCGTTGGGTACAGTGGCATTATTATTTTTATACCCAAGAATGACCACGTTGAAAATTGTCGGTACTGATTTGGCTCATGCCATTCCCCTGACCGCGGTTGCAGGTATCGGGCATTGGACGCTGGGCAATGTGGATTTTGTGTTATTGGGCAGTTTATTAATCGGCTCATTACCCGGTATCTGGATTGGCAGCCATTTAAGCGCGAAAATCCCCGAAAAAATATTGCGTCCTGTGTTGGCAACCGTATTATTGCTGATTGGTTTGAAGTTTGTCCTGCACTAAGCCGCTGCATGAGTCGCTCGCAACAGCAGAGTTTTTTTCGTGAGTCGCCCGATAGTCGCCTGTTAACGCGCGGGGCGTATTCGGCTTCCCCGTTATATTTTCTGACGCAACCGATACCAACCGCCACAGGCAATAAATGGCTGGTGTCGCATAGCCTTCGAGAACTCGGTTCTTACGTCAATTATCGCCCCAGCCCCGAAGGTATCCGCGATTTTCTGTGTTACGGATTTGTGCCTGCCCCGCGCACTATTTTTCAAGGCGTGTCTGCCGTGCCGCCTGAAATGCAGTGTCGTCTGCCGTTTGCTGACAATCACATTGTCTGGAGTCGTGCCGACAGACCCGCAAGACCGTCGTTACAGCAACCAGAACAGACGTTCTGGCAGCAACTGTCCGCACACACGACCTTAGACCACGCCGCCGTATTGCTGTCAGGCGGGCTGGACAGTGCAATGGTTGCCGCCGCCGCACACGCCTCAGGCACAAAAATTACCGCGTATCATGCGCGGTTCAGCGGTGTCGATGTCGGCGACGGTTCGGATACGCACGCCGCCCGCATGACCGCCCAGCACTTGGGCATAGAACAGCGTGAAATCGTGGTCAATTCTTTCGATGCCTTGCGCTGGTTCGGCACAGTGATGGGCGCGTTGGATCAACCGTTAGGTGATCCCGTCTTACTGCCGTTTTATCTATTATTTAAAACTATTCATCAGCACCAACCCCAGCACACGGTACTCACAGGCGAAGGCGGCGATCAATTATTCGGTTCGTGGGCGATGAAACCCATGATGATGCGTGAATTATACCCAGAAGCAGGCTATAACCAAGCGGCAGGCTATCTTGCCAGTTTTCATAAATTTTCCGACGAGTGGGACAGGTTGCTTTCCGCTAAATTAGGGCAGCAACTCGATAACGCGGTTGAACTGGAAAGCCCGATTACACAGGCATTTGCTTCGTCACCGTCGCCCGATTTTTGTAATCAATTACGCTGGGTCGATTTACAATTAAAGGGACTGCAACATATAGTGCCTAGAATAAACGCTATGGCAAACGCCCACCAACTCAACACGCGCCATCCTTTTTTTGCGGCGGATATGATTGAGTTGGGCATGGATTTACCGAATGAACTAAAAATGTCAGGGGCGCGAGATAAAGTATTGCTGAAAATGCTGGCGCATTCCTATTTACCTGAGCAAGTGGTAGAGCGGCGTAAACAAGGCATGGGCGTACCGACCAGTCTGTGGTTTAAACGCGGTTTAATGCCGTTGGCGGCGTATTGGTTGAATAAAAATCGTCTTATTAAATCAGGCTTATTGAATGCAGACACGGTTCAGGAAATACGGCAAAAAAGCCTGACCACCAGCGACGGACGCGGCAGACGCTGGGGGGACAGGTTATGGATGTTATGTGCATTAGAATGTTGGTTTGCCAGTCTTAGTTAAAGTTGCGAGGTGAAGAATGAAATGTATTAAATGCGGTAAAGATGCCAAAAAACAAGACCGTAAGGATAAACGCTGTCCCTCCTGTCATCATCGGTTTGTCACTGAGCCGACGGAAGACGGTTTAACTGACATGGCAATAAAATCAGCCGAAGAAGTGGTTTCGTCGCACGGTACATTTTATTTTTCCAAAGAGCATCTCAAATATCAGTTACAGCGCAAACTGAAAAAACGGCAGCCTGTCTATACAACTGCCTCAGTAATCGCTTTGTGTATTTTTCTCGTTGCCTTGCTGTTGACTTTTGTCAAAGGCGGCTTCTTTTTCGGTATCACGTTTATCAGCGGCTTCGCTTTGATTATTACGGCATCATTGCGACACAAGCATAAAAATACCCTCAACAAACTGGATGCGATTGTCCATCAATGGGTGACTATCAATCCTCATGAAAAACTACTCACCGCAGACAAATATAAAGCCACATTGGGCAGCAGAAACAGTCACTTAGACGGTATTTCTTTTGATAGAGTGCTGATTTGCGAACGCAATGACACGGTGGATTTTTTTCTCAGCAACTTATTTCATTTTCATTATTCCTGTCCCGTGCTGGGCGGTAATGGTTATCCGCAGGCGATTTATGAAGATATGCTGACGCGGTTAAAGCAAAATCCTAATTTGAAAATTTTCCTTCTGCATGACTACACGCCCGCAGGTCAGGCATTTGTGCGGCGCATAAAAACGGATGCTAAATGGTTTGGCGGTACGCAATTCACCATCGTTGATTTGGGTTTGAATGTCGGGCAGAAGAAATTATTTAAAGAAATGACCATCAAAAAAGCCGATCGCAATCAAAAAATCAAAGAAACCGCTGAATTATCCTTGTTTCAACCTGCGACATTAATCACCTTATGCGGCGTGGCGATTAACGAAGCCGTGCCGTTGGATTTAGTCACTGCGGCGGCTGCCGCTGACAGTAGCGGCAGCACAGGCGGTTATGGATGATAGCGTATCGCAGTCAGGTAATTTAGAATGACTGTTTATCAGTCTGTGTGAAGTCGAGAGGTGAGTAATGGAGTGTATTAAGTGCGGTAAAGAGTCAACGAAAAAAGACAGAGGCGTAAGTGGTGGACGCTGTTCCGCCTGTTATCAGGCGTTTGTCTCCGAACCGACGGAACATGGCTTAACCGATATGGCAATCAAATTGGCAGAAGAGGAGTTGTCCGGTCACGGTAGAATTTACTTTTCCAAAGACAGTCTTAAGTATCAGCTACAGCGGCTATTCATTAAAAGAATTCAATGGTGCAATATCGGCATGAGTGTGTTGCTGATTATTGCCGTCGGCTTGAGTGTGATGGCGGTGCTGAACGGTGGTTTTTTTGTGAAAATCACTCTGATCAGCGGAGCGTTAGTGCTGGTTCCTCTGGTCATCAAAGCCAATTATAAAAAATTTATCAGTCAATTGGATGTGCTGGTTGATAAATGGATTAGCGTTAATCCACATGAAAAATTACTCACCGCTGAAAAATATCAGGCATCGCTGGGCGGTAGAACACCTACTAATCTGGATGAGATGGCGTTTAAACAGGTGCTGATTTGTGAGCGCAGTGAAACCGTTGCGTTGTTGCTCAGCAACTTGTTTCATATCCATTATGGCTGTCATGTATTGAGCGGTCAGAGCTATCCAGGAGGCGTTAATGCCGAGATATTAAGTCGGTTAAAACAAAATCCCAGCGTAAAAGTGTTTCTGTTACACGACTATTCACCCGCAGGTCATGCGTTTGTACGCCGTATCAAAACCGATGCCAAATGGTTTGGTGGACAGCGGGTTGAAATGATTGATTTAGGCTTAAATGCCCATCAGAAAAAATTATTTAACGGCATGACGAACAAGCAGCTGGATCGCAATAAAAAAATGAAAGAAACCGCTGAAATAGCTTTGTTTTCACCTGAGGTATTGATGAAAAAATGTGGTGCGGCGATTAAGGAAGGCGTGGCTCTGGATTTAATTTCAACCGCCGTTGATGCCGAGTAAATGAGCCGCTTTCAGGTGTATTGCGGTGCCGATTCTGACCGCTTTGAACAATATCTTCGTGTAGGTTGGGGTGAGGCACGAACCCCAATATTGACCGTTAATTCGTTGGGGTTCGCAAGCTCACCCCAACCTACGACTAATCACGTTGTGTTTGCCTTCATGCCCGACAATCGCTGTGATATTGGTGAACACAGTACCTTGTTTGCTTCGCCTGACGGACGATGCACAGGGGTTTTTTCGGGCAAATTATTTGATTTCGACCGCTTGCTTGGCGGCTTTGCCAATGAACTCAGCACGGCACAAAAATTAGGCGCGTTATTACAGCAATTACACGCTCGGCACGGCTTGGATTTTCCGCTGCAATTACACGGTTTTTTTGCCATCGTCATGGTGGTTGACGGACAATTATTGGCGGTGCGGGATGCGATTGGTGAACGCCCTGTGTACATTCTGCAAACACCGACCAGCACGCTCATCAGCGACCGTTTAGCGACCTTAATGAGCAACCCTGAGTGTGAGCGCGTTATCAATCCTGCGGGTGTCAGTGATTTTTTAAGCACGGGTTTTTCACCGTTTGAACGCACCCCCGTGAAAGGTATCAGCAAGCTGCAAGCGGGTGTGATTGCGACTATTACACAATCAAGCATTCATTGCGTTCACTATCATCAGTTACACGACCAGCAGTGTAGGGTGGGCAATGCCAACCCTACGGAAACGCACAGTATCGCCGAGGTCAGAGCCGCGCTGGAATCAGCGGTCGCCAATCGCCTTGAAGTCAATACCAAAACAGGCTTGTTATTATCAGGCGGTCTGGATTCCAGCTTGGTGGGTGCAGTTGTCGGCGGACACAATCTCACCGCCGCCTATTCGCTGAATTTCGGGCAGGAATACCGTAATGAACTGGAGTTTTCAGGACTCATGGCAAAGCACTTGGGCATACCTTCACGAGTGATTACCGTGACTTCCGAGATGATAAAAGCCAAATTCCTCCAGACTGCCACCATCCTTGATGAGCCGATAGGCGACCCGTTAACCGTGCCGAATATCATTGTGGTTGAAGAAGCGGCAAAAGAAGTGCAGTTGGTGTTTAACGGCGAAGGCGGCGATCCTGTGTTCGGCGGGCCGAAAAATCTGCCGATTATGGCGTTTGAAGCCTACAACATGGGAATGGCTGATTTTTCGCGTGAAGAAATGTATTTGCGTGCTTATAACAAAGGGCATGAACATTTGCCCGTCATGTTGTCTAAAGCGTTTCAACAACAACTGAATCAGCATCAACGTTCGGCAGAATTACTCGCTCCCTTGCTCAATGACACGCGGTTTGATTCCTATCTGCATCGGTTAATGCACATCAATCTGCGTTTAAAAGGCGGCTCACAAATTCTGCCCAAAGTATTAAAAGCCTCAGCGGCGGCAGGGATTGCGGTGCGTTCGCCGTTATTTGACCGACAATTAACCGAATTGGCATTCAGTTTGCCGCCTGTCATGAAGCTGAAAGGCACGGTGGAAAAATATATCTTGAAACAGGCAGTCAGTGATATTGTACCTGCGGTGATTATTGACCGCCCCAAATCGGGAATGTTGGTTCCCGTGCATTATTGGTTTAACAAAGAACTCAAAGCGTTTGCCAAAGACGTGTTATTGCATCGCAATGCTAAAATTCGTAACCTGATTGAACGTAAAGCCCTGCAAAACCTGATTGACTTTAAAGGCGGCGGTATCCGACCTTATTATGGTGATAGATTATGGCTCTTGTTATCCCTTGAATTATGGATGCAGGCTCACAACATTTCTGACGGACTGTAACGTATGAAACGTAACGCTTTATTTTTCACTTTATTGCTTAGTTTATGGTTGGCAGGCATTCAGCTCGCCACCGCCGATACGGGGTTATTTAATTTCAGCTCTGGTAAAGGCAAAGAAACGCCAGTTACAGGCGCGAGTGCCGAAAAAATAACGGCTACCATTAAAAAAATCCCTGACATCGGTGCGGCAATCAAGCACATCGACCTGATTGAAGGCATCCGCGCGATGGATGAAGAAATCGCCAGCAAGGGCGAGCTGAAAATTCTGGTTAATCTGGATTGGCAAACCCTGCCCAGTCATCCAGAGCAGCGCAAAGCCTTGGATAACACCGCCGCGCGAATTATCACAGCGGTTTTTGCCGAACAGAACGACATCACCAAGCTGCGCGTTATTGTGAAAACACCCGCTAATGGCAAGTATGAAAGTGCCGCAAAAGTATTTTCTTTCACTCGTCCGACGTGGGAATTGATTAAAAACGACCCGCGCTATCACCCTGAAACACCCACTGGCGCGGCAGCTCTATTGGCACTGGGCGATTACGCCGTACTGACCGAGAAAGGTTGGCTACGCGGCTATTAACTCGCATCATGACAATACTTATGCGTAATCTATTGCTACTCATGGCTACATTTTTTTTGCTAACGGCTTGTTACAATCCGCCTTCAACGGAAGAATTAGTCACAAAGTATTCCACTGCCCCTGATGAGTTTGAAATGCTCAAAAAAATGATTATTGAGGATACGGGGCAAAAAGAGTGTTTAGATATTGGTTTTGACCATATTGGAGAATATTGGAAGTACGATGAAAAATGGACACATAGCAATGATTACAAAAATGAATTATCAATAACTGATGTTTTAAAAACGGTCGGATTAACTAAGGAACGATACGAAGAATATAAAAAGTTATTTGTATTAACGCACTCTGAGCGAGTTACTTTCTGTCAACGTAAAGCTCACATAGTAACTGTATTGGTTTATAGAGATGGTTTAAGTATTAGTGGTTGCAGTGGTGATATTCAATGGAATAATGAAGCTCCGCCCGTTTCAGTTGGAAAACGCGGTAAAGGCGATTTTACAGAAATTATGCCGTTGAATAACGGATGGTACTTAAATTTCAACTGTACTTAATATCATATATTTTTATCGCCCCGTGTCTTTAATCATAGACCGATGGTAGTTTAAGAGGATTAACAATGACAGAACAACTAGAAACAGGCGTGCAGGTATGGACGAGCTACTGGGGGGAGTTGCTTCGGGATGACAGCAGTAAAAGCAATACCCTATTGTACGGCTTTGAAAATGACTCGCCCGCTCACGTCAATAACAAACAAGCCTCAATTGCCGATGAGGGCGCGTGTTTTGGCTTCGTTGCCAGCGGCAGAGTGTTTCTGCAAGACAGGCGTGTCAACTGGTGTCTGGAAGCTGGGCAGTGGTTCAGTATGCCCAACGGTCTGCTGCTCAACCTGACTGCCAACAGCCGCGTAGTGGTCTCACAATGTCTGGGTTATCAAGGCGTGTATGTCATGGGGGGGCCGATAGAAGCGCAAGGGCGTTTACGGTATATTGACGGTTGTAGCGATACTTTATTGTGTGCGCCGCCGTTATTGGGCGACCCCTGTTTGAATCACCTGCATTTTCCTGCGGGTATTGAACAAACCGTACACACGCACCCATCCATGCGAGCGGGTATTGTTGCCACAGGGCAGGGCGTATGTGAAACCAAGCAACAGCAAATACCGTTATCGGCAGGGACGTTATTTTATATTGCCAAAGAAACCGAACACCGTTTTATCACCGACACCAGTACAATGGATGTTATCGCCTATCATCCCGACAGCGACTGGGGGCCGACGCATAACGACCATCCGATGGTGAATCGTACTTGGGTTGACGGGCATAAAATTGACAATCTCACACCACATCATCAAGCCGCCACGATTATTCGCGGTCGCTAATTAATGACTTTCTCATAATAACTAAGGACTAACATGGCTGAAACAGTAGACGAATTAACCGTAACTTACGAAGACGGCGGTATTGAAACCGTCAAAGAACTGGATAAAAAAGTATTAACCAAAGGCGCGTGGGCAACGGTGATGTACCGTTATCAAGAATGGAATCGCGCCAAAGAAGAATACGGCGCAGATAAATACACCATTCGCCGCTATCAAAAACGCAACGGCGAATATCAACAAAAATCCAAATTCAATATTTCCAGCACCGATCAGGCAAAAGCCATTATTGCCGCTTTGGAAGAATGGATAGAAAAATAAAGCGAGGCTTTTATCACTGTAGAGACGTTGCACTGCAACGTCTTTAACTCGTTCCCACGCGGCGCGTCACTGCCATTAAGTTAAGAAAAAATGCCATTAAAAACAACGCTTTTTCTGGCGTTTTTGATAATTCAATGACACTCTGGCAGACGACTTTTTGCGTGGGGGTTTACGGTGTTTTCTTGCTAAACAGGGATTAGAAAGAAACAACGCGGTTAG
>Ga0208116_1000046_pt1 | contig 68940 bp, 56 predicted proteins | sample LakWasMeta9_HOW4_2_FD_183859 | JGI IMG/M metagenome (GOLD analysis project Ga0208116, IMG submission 183859) | Freshwater sediment methanotrophic microbial communities from Lake Washington under simulated oxygen tension - Sediment Metagenome... | ecosystem: Environmental > Aquatic > Freshwater >... | reverse complement strand
GCTGGCTTTGAACGGCTAAACCGTAACCCAGTAAAAGAGCGAGCTTTTGCTAGGATAAGCCGTTACTGGCATTCAATATTAGGCGAATCCATTGAAGTGAGGCCCGCTTTAGATGCAAGAACTTTTGCAACTATTAATATATAGCCAAGCAATCAGGCAAAAACCGTTTTTACATTTATGACACCGCGATGGATCTTCGCGCCCGCAATTACAACGAATTCTTAAAAAACATTCGTTACGGGCTAGACAACAACCAGTTCGAACTGTATTTCCAACCCAAGATTAACCTGCACACGAAACAATTGGTCGGGGCTGAAGTCCTGATCCGCTGGCGTCATCCTGAACGCGGCCTGCTTTCTCCAATTGAGTTCCTGCGTCCGATCGAAAATACCGATCTCGACATAGAAATCGGCAATTGGGTCATCGCCGCCGCGCTCGTCCAAATCAATCACTGGCACTGCGCCGGCCTGGACATCGAAATCAGCATCAATATATCGGCCTATCATTTGGAATCGCCCCGCTTTGCAGAAAAGCTGCGGCAACAGCTTACCCAGTACCCAAATATAAAGCCTGGCAAACTTCAAATCGAGATACTGGAAACTGCAGCGCTAAACGATCTTTCCATCGTCTGCGAGATTATTGAAGAATGCCGTGAATTGGGGGTGGGGTTCGCTCTGGATGATTTCGGCACCGGCTATTCGTCACTGTCTTACCTGAGCAAATTGCCGGTTGACTTACTTAAGATAGATCAATCTTTCGTGAGGGACATATTGGAGGACAAGGGCGAGAAAGCCATCGTTCAAGGCATCATCGCGCTGACAGAGGCATTCGATCGCCAGACCGTGGCGGAAGGTATCGAGACCGAGGACCATTACCGGGCGTTGCGCAACATGGGCTGCCAGATCGGACAAGGTTATGCCATAGCCGGTCCGATGCCGGCGGACGAGCTGAGGAACTGGCAGCCAAAGTAACGTGACTGTTCCTGGAAACCAGGTTTTGGAGAAACATTGAATGTGCGTAACATCAATTTAACTCTTAGCCCGGCTGACCACATAAACGCCAATCAGCACCAACGCGGTCCCGGCCAGTTGCGCCAATGTCAGTGTCTCCCCTAGCAGCAAGAACGCCAGCCCCAACGTGGCTATCGGCCCCGTGGAACTGATAATCGATGCGGAACCGGCGCCGATACGCCCGATCCCGGCATTCAATAAAAACGCCGGCAGTACGGTAGAGAAGATTGCCATGATCAGCGCCAGCCAATAAACGCTGATCGGCAAGTTCAACAGCTCAACGCCATGCTGAACCAAAAAATGCAGGCCGGTAGCCAAACAGGCGACTGTCATCGAATAGGCGGTAAAACGCACCGAACCGATCCGCTTAACCATCATGCCGCTGCCCATCAGAAAAAACGCATACGCAACTGCGCTAGCCAACACCAATGCTGAACCTAACAATAGTTCCGATGAAGGCATCAACGTCATATTGTCGACAAACACCAAGATAATTCCCGCATAGCTCAAAGCCAGCGCAAGCGCTTGGTGACGGTTTATAGCCCGGCGTTGCAACACCGCCGTAAATAAAACGACGATGGTCGGATAGACAAATAAAATCAACCGTTCAAGACTGGCCGAAATATATTGCAGCCCCGCAAAATCAAGAAAGCTGGCAATGTAATATCCCAACAGGCCTAAGCCGAAAATCATCAGCCACTCCCGCCCGCTTAAGCGCTGCGCGTCGTTTATTTCAGTCGGATTATTGACGGGCCATACTGCAACGGCCAGAAAGAATGGCAAGGAAATCGCCATGCGCAACACCATCAAAGTAATGGCATCCAGTTGATAACTGTATGCGTAGGCTAATTTGACCAGTACCGCCTTGGCTGAAAAGCCAAACGCGCCGAGTAAAACAAACAGGCAACCGATAAGCACCTGACGATTATTTTGCGATATAACGGAATCGGACTGACTCACAAACTTCTCCTTAAGATGGAAAAACTGCGAATCCTGCCGGAAAGACTACTCATACAACTGGGGACAAGATCCGCAGTTGCTTTAGTAAAAATGGGATTAATGAACCAAAAAAACAGCACTGCGGCAAAAGCTAATAATCTTTCGCAGCCATCGTGTGTTGTTTTTGAAGATATGTGTCTGGTTCATGGCCTGTATTCTATGAATGCGGTTGTAGGTTTGTCAATTTACATTGCGTGCTAAAATCAAGTTCAACCAACAACGAGATCAAAACCATGAATCACATAGCGATAAAAATGCTGATGGGAGATCGAGGCAAATATCTCGGTATTATCATGGGGTTGACTTTTGCGTCTTTGATCATGACCCAACAGCCGGCGATCTTTTTGGGGCTGATGTCGCGCTCTTACAGCTTCATTACCGATGTCGGTTTGCCTGATATCTGGGTGATGGATGAGAAAGTTCAGTTCGTCGATGACATCAAGCCCTTGCAGGATACCGAACTTTACCGGGTGCGCGGCATTTCCGGCGTAGAGTGGGCCATGCCGCTGTACAAGGGCCTGTTAAAAGCCCGGCTTACCGACGGCACATTTCAAACCTGTATTGTCGTGGGCTTGGACGATGCCACCTTGATAGGCGGACCGCCGGTCATGCTTGAAGGCAAACTTGAGGATTTGCGCCGTAGCGACGGGGTTATCGTCGATATCGACGGCGCCAGTGAGAAACTGGGCAAGCCTTCGCCAACGCCTGGCGGCAAGCCTATTCCCATTCAAATAGGCGATAGCCTCGAATTAAATGACCATCGCGCCATCGTTGTCGGCATCGCCAAGGTCACCCGTACTTTTCAGTCCCAGCCTGTGGTCTATACCACTTATTCGCGCGCCAAGAATTATGCCCCCAAAGAGCGCAAGCTGCTGTCTTTCGTGTTGGTTAAAGCCAAACCAGGACAAGACCTTGCCGAACTGACCCGGCGTATCCGCGCAACTACCGGTTTAGCGGCTTATACACGGGAGGAATTCAAGACCCTCACCTATGAATACTTCATGAAAAACACCGGCATCCCAATCAACTTCGGTATTTCGGTACTGTTGGGTTTTATCGTCGGCGCGGCCATTGCCGGCCAGACTTTCTATAATTTTACGCTGGAAAATCTGCGCCAATTCGGGGTATTAAAAGCGATGGGCACCAGCAACTGGACCTTGCTGCGCATGATCTTATTGCAAGCTGTTCTGGTCGGTACGATCGGTTACGGTTTAGGCGTGGGCTTGACCGCCTTGTTCGGCTATTCGATGCGCCATTCGATACTGGCATTCAAGTTTCCGTGGCAACTGCTGATATTTAGCGGCGCAGGAGTGAGCCTGATTTGTGTTTTTGCGGCGCTGCTCAGCATCATTAAAGTGATCCGTCTGGAACCGGCTATCGTGTTTAAAGGCTAAGACATGGATTCGTCAGCATTGGCAGTACGCTGCCAGAATGTAGTCAAAACATACGATAGCGGCGGGCAAAAAGTCACCGCGCTGAACGGCGTCAACCTGGATATTGCCATGGGTGAGCTGATGATGCTGGTAGGCCCCTCCGGCTGCGGCAAAACCACATTGATCTCAGTCATTGCCGGCATTCTCGACCAGGACAGCGGCCTTTGCGAAGTGTTCGGCGAAGATTTACGAAACATGGGCGGCCAGAGCAAACTGGATTTCAGGGCGCACAACATCGGTTTTGTTTTTCAGGCTTTTAACCTGTTGCCTTCGCTGAATGCGGCGGAAAACGTGTCGATACCGCTAATCATCAACGGCATGAAACGCACTGATGCCGAACGCAAGGCTGTCACCGTGCTGGAGCAAGTGGGGCTGGGCGCGCGAGTGACGGCCTTACCCTCGGAGCTTTCCGGCGGACAGCAGCAGCGTGTCGCCATCGCCCGGGCGCTGGTGCATAGCCCGAGACTGATTGTTTGCGACGAACCCACCAGCTCGCTGGACCATGAAACCGGACATAATGTAATGACCTTGCTCAAGGAGGTCGCTTTGCAAAAAGACCGGTCGCTGGTTATCGTTACTCATGATGCAAGAATTTTCGAGTTCGCCGACCGCATTGCCAAAATGGATGACGGGCATATTGTTGAGGTGAAAGATGAAAACTGAACAGGAAATTACCAGCTATTTGGAGTGCAGGCTCCGCCTGCAAACGCAAGCCAAGCTTGCACTCCCGTCGCAATTTTGTAAGAACAATGCATTACTCTAAAACTTTCCACAGAAGGTGATATGCAAATCAAATATACATTACCGATACTGGCGGCAGCCGGATTCCTTTTCGCGGCCTATACCGTCGTCAACAGCAACAAGCCGATACCGGTCGCTCCGGCTGTTGCGGCGCCCGCTTCCGCACCGTTTAAATCGTTTATTGCCGGATCGGGCATTGTCGAAGCCAAAAGCCAAAACATCGCCATCGGTACGCCGTTGTCCGAGATTGTCAAAACCGTGGCCGTCAAAGTCGGCGATAAAGCCAATGCCGGCACACCGCTGTTTTATCTGGACGACCGTAATATCCGTGCCGAGCTGGCCGTTAAGCTTGCCGATCTTGCCAAAGCCAGGGCCGGCGTGAATGAAGCCAATGCCTCGCTCAGAGACGCCCGTTCTCTGAGTGAGCTGGCCGAAGCCGTAACCGACCGGCGCGCCATCAGCTCCGAAGAACTGCTTAGAAGACATAACGCCCTGCTTATCAGCACTGCCAAACTGGACAGCGCCAAAGCTTTGGTGCAACAGGCCGAAGCCGCGCTGACAACCACGCAGACTACGCTGGCGCGACTTGTCGTTCGGGCGCCGGTAGACGGCGAGGTATTGCAAGTCAACATCCGGCCGGGCGAATTTGCCCAAGCCGGAGCCCTAAGCACTCCGTTGCTGGTGCTGGGCAACATGGATCAGCTGCATGTGCGGGTAGACATCGACGAGAATGATGCCTGGCGCTTCGACAAAAACAGTAAGGCCGTAGCCTTCCTGCGCGGCAATCGAGACTTCAGGACCGATCTGGTTCCGGCTTATGTCGAACCTTACGTAGTGCCTAAAAGATCGCTGACCGGCGACAGCACCGAACAGGTTGATACCCGCGTATTGCAAGCACTGTACAGCTTTGACCGCAATCAGCTGCCCGTCTACGTGGGCCAGCAAATGGATGTATTCATTGAGGCCAGGGATTATGCCGGTGACGGCGGTTCACCGTTATGAGCCATCGCCTGTTTGCGCTTTTTGCCGCCCTGCTGTTATCCGGCTGCCCTGCTGTCGGCCCCGACTATGAACCGCCGCAAATGCCGGTTCCCCGTCAGTGGAGAGAAACGCCCGCGATTACAGGCCTTCATGCAGAACAGACGGAACAATGGTGGAAAGCCTTTAACGATCCGGTGCTCGACAAACTGATCGGCGATGCGATCGCCTCCAACCTGGATTTAAAACTTGCCCTGGAGCGGGTCAAGGACGCCCGCGCCTTGCGCTCGGCAACGATTGCCGCCGGTCTGCCCAGCCTGGATGCCAAGAGCAACGTCAGCCGGCGTTTCAACAACACATCCTCATCAGCCGCCCAAACCGGCACATCGCCTGTCGGCGGCGGCTTTGGCGTCGGCAATCAGCTCATCAACATCTTCCAACTGGGCTTTGATGCCCAATGGGAGCTGGATTTTTTCGGCGGCGTCAGACGTGCGGTAGAAGCCGCCGATGCAACGATTGATGTCGAAGTCGAAAACAGCCGGGATGTGCTGCTGACCCTGCTCGGGGATGCCGCCCGCAACTATGTCGAACTGCGTGCGAATCAACGGCTGGCCGCAATAACCCGTGAAAACCTGCATGCGCAACAAGAAACCCAAGAGCTGATGCAAATTCGGCAACAGTCAGGACTTGCGAACATGCTGGAAGTCACGCAGGCGCAGGCCCAGGCTGCCACGACCGAGGCGCAGCTGCCGAGCTATGAAACGGCCGCTAAGCAATCGATACACGCACTCGGCGTATTGCTCGGCAAAGAACCCGGTGCGCTGGCGGCCCGGCTTGAACCGCAAGGCGCTATCCCAAGCATCGGAGTTCATCCGATAACCAACCTCCCTTCCGAGTTACTGCAACGCAGGCCGGACATTCGCCGCGCCGAACGGCAACTGGCCGTCGCCAACGCCTCAGTCGGCGTTGCGACTGCCGAGCTGTACCCGAAAATCAACCTGGCCGCGTTCATCGGCCTGCAAAACACGACCATCACCGACTTCACCCCGATCGGCAAATCATGGTCGGCAGCCGGCTCGTTAACCATGCCGATCTTCAACTGGGGAAAACTGAACGCCAATATCAGAAGTAAAAAAGCGCAATACGAACAAACTTTCCTGAGCTATCAATCCACGGTTCTATTGGCTTTTAAGGAAGTCGAGGACGCGCTGATCGCCTACCGCAAAGAGCAGGAACGCCGCAAGGCCCTGGAGCAAGCCGTTGCCGCGAATCAACTGGCCGTTCAATTGGCTAACGAACGTTACCAAAAAGGCCTGACCTCGTTTCTGGACGTATTAACCAGCCAGGCGGCGCTTTACCAAGCCCAAAGCAGCCTGGTCTCCAGCGAATCCCGGCTTTCCAGCAACCTGATTGCGCTGTACAAATCGCTGGGCGGCGGCTGGCAAACCGAGGCCATCGTCAGTGATATTAAAAAGTAATTGAAGATTGCTCTCGGTCATTACTAACTAATCGCTACAGAAAGCCTTTCCTCTTCAAATCAGCATTTTCACAACAGCATCTTTTGCCTCCGCAATCTATGCTTTTCTCAGGATGGCGATTTCAATCCCTTGTAACCATAACTTAACCAAGCTGTAACGCTATTCACCCTGTTTTGTAACACAAGCTATGTACTATTGCCGTTGGCTACCAGCCAAATAACCTATCTATCCAGGAGTACATAATGAAAGTTACCAAAACTCTATTATCGCTGGTAATTAGCGCGATGATCCCCGCTCTTGCAGTTGCCGATTCTGAAGTCCAAGGCCCTATGGCATTCGATTCTATTTCCGGTTCCGCCTACGGCCAGCAAAACGTTACCGATCTTGATACTGCACCCTGGATCATCCCCGAAGGCTATAACCAATCTATCATTGCTGACGAAAGCGGCCTGAACATCTATGTCGGCAACGACTGGAACGACATGAATACTGTGAACGAAACTCAAAAACACGCAGGCCGTTATCTGTATCGCACCCATGAAGTTCGTGGTGGCGCCATTGGTAACGACGGCAATTCACTGCGCATGGATGGACACAGCGGCGGCGCGGTTTCCGTTGTTGACCTGCGAACGGGTGAAGCCAAGGAAATGGCCGGACGCGACGATTGGGAAGCACTCGACGGCATCGTCTGGACGCCATGGCACACCCTACTGTTTGCTGAAGAAACCATTACATCGCTACGTCCTGACCCGCAAGCGCCTCAAGCTACTAGTGGCCTAGTGTACGAAATGAAGTTGAAAGCCGGTGACCCAACAACAACGGAAAGCGTTACCGTACTGCCTAAATTAGGTTCTCTGGCACATGAAGGCTTGGAAATTGACGAAGAAGGCAATGTCTATGTCATCGACGAAGATAAAAAAGGCTCGATCTATAAATTCGTGCCGACGACTTATGGCGATTTAAGCGACGGACAGCTTTACGCTTTAAAAGTGGATGCTGGCAAAACCGGCACTGCACAGTGGTTGGCGTTGGATATGGATCAAGTGCAAATCAGTGCCCGTGTAGCGGCGGCAACTGTCGGCGCAACCCAGTTCTGTCGCCCTGAAGACTTGGAACGCATTACCGAGACCCTGTACGTCGCGTTGACTTGCGAAGATGTCGATAACGCTGCTAACACCACCAGTGGCCGTGGTGCGGTCTTGGCCGTATCGCTGGAAGAAACGCCATCCGCCAAATATGTCGTCGCTGCCGGCAAGAATGCGCCGATCGAAAACCAGCCGACTAATGCGACCGGCTTCGCGAAAGTCGACAATTTGGCCAGCGGCCCTGACGGCAAGTTGTGGATGGTGGAAGACAACGATTTCAGCGATATCTGGGTCTATGACCCAGCCTCTAAAGATGCCAACAACGATGGTTATCAAGACGGCGTCCATCTGTTCGCGTCCCTGAAAGACAAATCAGCGGAAGGCACAGGCATTTACTTCGGTAAAGACCCTCACACACTGTTCGTGAACGTCCAGCACTCCGGTACAGGCAACGACAAAACGATGGCCATTACTAATCGTAAATAACCCATCGATTATTGAGTTCGACAAAACGGCGCCTATGGGTGCCGTTTTTTATTGTTCTTTCAACTGCTTTGTCATCCATGCCAAGCATTGCGGAATTGGTGCGCTAAGGAAACGGTCCTTATTAAACATAAGGTACAATCTTATTTGAGAAAATCGGCGCTAGCAGATTGGCCATGAACTCTTCTTCAACGCTTGCCAGCCGGTAGACTTAAGTTTATGGTGGAAGATGCTGGAAGCTGAATCCGGTTTTGCCGCAGCGTGAGGATGCAAAGTGAAGCTGCCTCCTCTTCACCAACAATCATGAGGTGATCTATGAAGCCCATCAATCAGACTATCCGGTTACCGTCTTGGCTGAAGAAGAACGTTGCCGGCCATGCAGAACCGGTTAAAGCCTATCGCCGGTAAGCCGTGTTATTCCGCAAGCCGAATCTTTTATCCATTTTAATGCTGATGTTGTGCAGCGGCTGTACCTACCAACAAATAGTCAAGACAAAATACCCGCTGTGGGGCGAAGATCACACTCTGAATGTCGACGAAGCCGGTTCAATCCGGCATATGCAGATGCTCATGCCTGCCAAGCCGGATTCCGCCCGCGGCTGCCTGCTGATTGTTCACGGCATGAATGAACATGTCGGCCGCTATGGCGAGATTGCACGACACTTTTCCGAGCGTTTTATTGTCGCGGGCATGGATATGACTGCGCATGGTTTGAGCAATGCCGTGCTTCGGTCGGCGAGCAAAAGTATTGAAGCCGGTGCACCGGCCTATGAGGCCAGTTCTGCTTATCTTGAACAGGCGCAGCTTGGCGACTTGCAGCCTCTGCGAGATGACCTGAACCTGGCCTTAAATCATCTGCTCAATCACTGCGATAGACTGTCGACCGACAAATCCCTACCTGTATTCATCCTGTCGCATAGCCTGGGTTCACTGGTGAGCGCATCCTATTTGCTGCAATCAGGCAATGAAGCTATAAAACCGAGAATAAAAGGCATCATTTTCACCGGCCCGGCCTTTTCCGTTACCGAAGTTCCCGGCTGGCGCGGCTGGTTCCAGAATCCGGCTATCCGGTTTTCGCTTCATACTCACGAGCACTTCCTCAACCCGCACGACGAACCATTTCCCCTATTGCTGTTCAATCAGCTGCTGGCCTTGGTTACCGTCCCTTTGCAAGACGGTATTTTTGAACTGCTGTCATTGCCCGGTCTGCGCAACGTGTTTTCACCGGCCAGCCCGCCATGGGTGGAACAATACCTCAGCGATTCGGAAGAACAGCGCATCAGTCAGCGCAATGACAATTACATCATGCACCGGAGCGTCTTACGCTATGTGTTGGGCATTGAAAAGGAAGTTATTCAGTTCCGGCAGAACATGGCGAAGTTTACTACGCCCTACTTACTCATTTATTCCGAATATGACCCGATTACGCCCGCGTGGGGAAGTACCGATTTCGCTGCCGTAACGCGCGATAAACATGAACACAATGAACTGATGGTGCTAGCCGGAAAAAACCATCACGAACAACTGTTTTCCACACCGGCTCTGCGTGAGCAGATTTTACGTAAAATTGACGACTGGCTGAAACAGTTCAGTAGGCCGGAATAAGCCTGTTCGAGCGACTGCTAGAACTGGTGTTTCCGGCAACACACCACCCGAAAAGCCGGAATAAGGCCACCTCGCGCTACGCTTGGGTGATCTTATTCCGGTCTACACGATTGATCTAAATTTTAACGACCAACCTGCTGATAAAGCTCCGGCTGAGCCGCCCCGTCTATAATCAACTCGGCAAGCGCCCCTTTATCAATAGCCCGAGTCAGGCTGTGATCGACTAGCAGGTATTTTCCGGGGACTTCGGCGGTAAATTCAATCATCACCGCAGATCCTGGGGCTATGACTGTGGTCTGGACGTTTTTTAGCGGCAAATTCATGATCGCGCCTTCCGGATAAAGGCTCTCGAAAATAGCGCCGATGATATGGAAGTTGGCTGCGACATGCGAGCCGACGCCGACAAACAGGCGGATTTTTTCGCCCACTTTGGCTTTTAAAGCCCGCTCGCCGCTTAATGAATTGACCCGGCCGTTGAACAGGAAATACTCCGGTTTTTCATCCAGCATTTTTTCCTTGCTGAACGCTTGCAGGCCTTTATCCCCGTACTTGCCGCTGGTGTAAAAATCGCCCTGCATCACGTAAAACTCGCGGTCGACTTTTGCCAAGCCCTGTTCGGGTTCCACCAGTATCATGCCGTACATGCCGTTGGCGATATGTGTAGGGACATGCGGACTGGCGCAATGGTAAACATAAATGCCCGGATGCGTTGCTTTAAAGCGGAAACTTTTTTGTTCGCCCTGCTCGACTTGCATTAACGGCGCGCCGCCGCCGGGGCCGACCACCGCATGCAAATCAATAGAATGTGCCGAATGACCGTCGGCGGTATGTTGAGCTGCGGTGTGTTCGCTGTGAGCCTCGCCTGTTGCGCCGGGCTTGCCGTGATTCAGGTGTATTTCCACTTGATCGCCCGCTCTGGCGCGAATAAACGGCCCCGGCACCTTGCCGTTATAAGTCCAGTATTGATAGGTTACGCCGGGCATCATTTCGGCAACCAATTCATCGGTATAAAGATCAACGCTGACCAGTTGCGCTTGTGTTCTGTTCAGCGGCGGCGGTAAATCATCGGCCCGACGGCCGATTTCGTCCATACCGCTTTGCTGAGCGCCCGCCGGTTCGGCGGGCATCGACATAGAATGCTGCATTCCTCCGCCTGCGTGTCCAGCCATGTCTCCTGCCGGCATCGCTTTATGTTTTGCTTTGTCGGCCTGAACAGCGGCGTATTTTTCAAGTTCCGCTTTGTTTTGTGCTTCGTCGAAGCAGCCGGTGGTCAAGCTGCCCACCGCTATTGACAGCAATAGCAAACTGGATGTTCTGTTCATGATTTTACCTTTTGCGTGATAGGGCTGGGGCATGCTCGTTACCCAACGTAGGGCGTGCCGTGCGCGCCGGAGAGTTGCGAAGAAGGCGCGCACGGCACGCCACTTTTAACGCCTACGAACGACTTGATAAGGACGCATGACATAGCCCAGCGGAACACTCCAAACATGCACCAAACGACTGAACGGAAAAACCAAAAACAAGGTCTGGCCTAAAAACAAATGCAATTTGAAGATAAAGCCGATCTCGCTGACTTGATCCGCCGCACCGCTACGAAAAGTCACGATGCGTTGCGCCCATTCTCCGAGCAGCAGCATATTAGCGCCGTCGTAATGGTACAGCGAAATAGGCAAGGTCAGCAGACCCAGCGCCAGTTGTACACCAATCAGCAGCAAGATGAAAATATCCATGCGGCTGCTGGTCGCGCGAATCCTGGGATCGGTCAGGCGGCGGCGTATCAGGATGATGATGCCTTTTAAACATACGCCGCCGAAAACACCGCCCGCAACCACAGCCAGAATTTGCTTTGCCGATGTTGACAGACCCAAGGCATGATAAACCGCAGGCGGCGTCAGCAGGCCGACGAAATGCCCGACGAACAGTAACAAGATGCCGATATGGAATAAGTTGCTGCCCAGCCTTAATTCTTTGGCGCGTAAAAATTGGCTGGAACCGGTGCGCCAAGTGTATTGGTCTCGGTCGTAACGCGCCAAGCTGCCGATGAAGAATACGCTGATCGCGACATAGGGGTAGTAGCCGAATAGTAAGGTATTGAGGTAATCCACGATTGACTCCTTCTAAAACGAACGATTTTGCGCTTTTAAGTACTGATCGCGCGGCGTGATTGTGATGGGGCTGACATCGGCGGTTTGGCTTTTGCACGCATCCCCTGCCCCCATAAAACTGACAGCTTCTTCTTCCCAGATTTCATCCATGTTAACCAGGGTTGCATCCTCGCCTTCGGTTGCGGCTTGCCGGCGGATTTCCAGAAGTGCGTCGGGTTCGCCTGCGAAACCGGCCAAGGCATCGAACACTGCGCGAAAGTCGCTGCCGCGTTCGGTCAGCCTTGCGCCCAGCAAACTCAACACCGGCATCGCGTCGTGCAGTAACTGCATCGCTTCGACCTGTTCCTGTTGCGAGAGAAATTCCAGACATAACGGGATGTAGTCCGGCAGTTCATGCGTGGACATTTCAAAGCCGTGCGCTTCGTACATTTGCAGCAGGTTAACCATGGCTTGGCCCCGGTCGCGGGATTCGCCATGGACGTGCTCGAAGATGTGCAGCGACAAAAACCGTCCACGGTCGAATAGCGCGACATACTGTTCTTGTAAGTCCAGCAGGTCTGCACCACGATATGAATCGATCAATGCAAGGACTGATTTTTTATGATCATCCGACAACAGGTTTTCCTGTTCGACGACCGCCGCCATTTCGTCTAATGCTTCGAGCATCTCGGCTTCGGGATAACTCAATAGTAGAGATAGAACTTTTAGTGTAAGCATAATATTTAATTGATTAATCACCACGAAGACTCGAAGTTTGCGCTGGTTCCCAAGCTAGAGCTTGGGAACTAGCTCTGCTAGCATGCCCTAAAGCCCCTAGCTTGATGCCGGTAACGGACTTCGTGGGGATATTGGCATGGACGCTCTGCGTCCCGAGCCGCTGGAGCGGCTCTGACTGCATTCCCACGCCGGAGCGTGGGAATGATGGGTATATTTTTAATGTAAGCATAATGACACCTTATTTGGTCGCTTCGACTTTAATAGGAATCTTAATCGGAATCCCGCCGGTACGCTGAGGCTTCTTGTTGCCGCCGAACAGGTTGGTGTCATTACTGCCCGTGGAACATCCGCTACCGAAACTGAATCCGCAGCCGCCTTGCTCGCCGTAAGCATCGAAGGTAGAGCTTGCGTATTCGCGATGGCTGCTAGGCACCACAAAACGGTCTTCGTAATTGGCAATCGCCATATAGCGGTACATTTCTTCAACCTGCAACTGGGTCAAACCCACGCGTTCCAATACCTCGGTATTGACGGTGCCATCGACGGTAAGGCTGCGCATGTAAGCCCGCATCGCCAGCATCCGCTCCAAGCCCAACACGACCGGCTCTTCTTTGCCGGCCGTTAATAAGTTAGCCAAATACTGCACCGGAATACGCAACGAACGCACATCGGGAATGTCGCCATCCATGCCGATCTGGTCGTTTTCCGCCGCCGACTGAATCGGCGATAGCGGCGGCACATACCAGACCATCGGCAGGGTGCGAAATTCAGGATGCAGCGGAAACGCCACTTTCCAGTCTATCGCCATTTTATAAACCGGCGATTCCTGCGCCGCTGTCAGCCAGGATTCGGGAATACCGGCTGCCCGCGCCTCCGCTATGACTTCCTCATCAAAAGGATCGAGAAAAACATCCAGCTGTTGCTGGTACAAATCCTGCTCATTCTCGCAGCTGGCCGCGGCTTCGATACGGTCGGCATCATACAGCAACACACCTAAATAACGGATCCGCCCGACGCAGGTTTCCGAGCAAACCGTGGGCTCCCCGGCTTCGATGCGCGGATAACAAAATGTGCATTTTTCCGATTTCCCGGTTTCCCAGTTGTAATAGATTTTTTTGTACGGACAGGCCGAAACACACATCCGCCAGCCGCGGCATTTGTCCTGGTCGATCAGCACGATGCCGTCTTCTTCGCGCTTGTAAATCGAGCCGCTGGGACAGGCGGCAACGCAGGTCGGGTTAAGGCAGTGTTCGCACAAACGCGGCAAATACATCATGAAGGTGTTTTCAAATTCACCGTACATGTCTTTTTGGATGTTGTCGAAGTTGGTATCGCGCGAACGAGATGAAAATTCGGTACCCAGAATCTCTTCCCAGTTCGGGCCGCCTTCGATTTTTTCGATGCGCTCGCCGGTAATCACCGAATACGGACGCGCAGTCGGCGGGGTTTTCGCTTCCTTGGCGGTATGTAAATACTGGTAATCGAAATCGAACGGTTCGTAATAATCGTCAATTTCCGGCAAATCGGGGTTGCCGAAAATGTTACGCAATATCTGGCGCTTGTTGCCTTGACGCGGATCTATCTTGCCATTGATTTTGCGTACCCAACCGCCGTTCCATTTGTCCTGGTTTTCCCATTGCTGCGGAAAACCCACCCCCGGCTTGGTTTCGACATTGTTAAACCACGCATATTCAACCCCTTTGCGCGAGGTCCAGACGTTTTTGCAGGTAATGGAGCAGGTGTGACAGCCGATGCACTTGTCCAGGTTTAGCACCATGCCTATTTGCGCGCGAATATTGCGCGGTCTTTTGCTGGGATTAGTCATTACACTTCCTCCTGCTGACTCGCAGCCTGGCCATCTTGATTGGGCTCGCTGGTTTCATCCAGCCAATCGACTTTGCTCATCTTGCGCACAACCACAAATTCATCCCGATTGGAACCGACCGTGCCGTAATAGTTAAAGCCGTAACTTAGCTGGGCGTAACCGCCGATCATGTGCGTGGGTTTAAGCGTCGCCCGGGTAACCGAGTTATGGATGCCGCCACGCATACCGGTCATTTCCGAACCCGGCGTATTAACAATCTTTTCCTGAGCGTGATACATCATGCACATGCCTTCCGGGACGCGCTGACTGACGACCGCTCTGGCGACCAGCGCACCGTTGACATTAAAGGCCTCTATCCAATCATTGTCCTTGATGCCGACTTTTGCCGCATCGACTTCGCCCATCCACACAATTGGCCCGCCGCGAGACAAGGTCAGCATCAAAAGGTTGTCGGTATAGGTGCTGTGGATGCCCCATTTCTGGTGAGGCGTCAGGAAATTCAACACGATCTCGTCATTGCCGTTGGGCTTTTGTCCCAGAATCGGCGCAATGGAGCGGGTATCGACCGGCGGCTTATAGACGCACAAGGTCTCGCCGAACGCCCGCATCCAGCTGTGATCCTGATAAAACTGCTGGCGGCCGGTCAGCGTGCGCCAGGGAATCCGCTCGTGGACATTGGTGTAGCAGGCGTTGTAACAGACATGTTCGGATTCCAATCCGCTCCAGGTCGGCGACGAGATAATCTTGCGCGGTTGCGCCTGCACATCGTGGAAACGGATTTTGTCGTCTTCGCGCGGCCGCGCCAGATGCGTATGGTCGCGTCCGGTCGCTTTACTTAATGCTTCCCAAGCTTTAACCGCGACATGGCCGTTAGTTTCAGGCGCCAGCATCAGGATAACTTCGGTGGCATCAATATCGGATTCGATACGCGGCAGGCCTTTGCTGATGCCTTCATCAGTCACCAAGCGATTCAGTTCGCCCAGTTGCTTGACTTCGGTCTCGGTATTCCAGCTTATCCCTTTGCCGCCGTTGCCGATTTTGCTCATCAACGGCCCCAGCGAAGTGAACATCTTGTAGGTGTTAGGATAATCGCGCTCAACCACCACCAGCGTCGGCATGGTTTTTCCGGGAACCGGTTCGCATTCCTTTTTCTTCCAATCCTTGACATCGAACGGCTGGGCCAGCTCTGCCGGTGTGTCATGCAGGATCGGCACGGCGACGATGTCTTTTTCCAAACCCAAATGGCCTACGGTCAATTCCGAGAATTTCTTGGCAATACCTTTATATATATCCCAATCGGAACGCGATTCCCAGGCGGGATCGACCGCCTTGGACAAGGGATGGATGAACGGGTGCATATCCGAGGTGTTCAGGTCGTTTTTCTCATACCAGGTTGCGGTCGGCAAAATAATGTCCGAATACAGGCAGGTCGTGGACATACGAAAATCCAGCGTGACCAGCAAATCGAGTTTACCTTCTGCGGCGGTTTCATGCCATTCGACTTCCGAAGGCTTGTCGCCGCTATCGCCCAGGTCTTTGCCCTGCAAGCCGTGTTGCGTGCCCAGCAAATATTTCAGGAAATATTCATGGCCTTTGCCGGACGATCCCAGCAAATTGGAGCGCCACACAAACATATTGCGCGGAAAGTTTTGCGGGTTATCGGGGTCTTCGCAGGACATCTTCAGCTTGCCGCTTTTCAGCGATTTGACGACGTATTCAATCGGGTCTTTTTTGGCTTTTTCCGCATCCCTGACCACTTGCAACGGGTTGGTTTGCAATTGCGGCGCGGACGGCAACCAGCCCATGCGCTCGGATCTGACGTTAAAATCGATCAAGCTGCCTTGCCAGTCTTTGGGTTTTGCCAGCGGCGATAAAATCTCATTAACTTTGAGTTTTTCGTAACGCCATTGGCTGGTGTGGTTATAGAAAAACGAGGTGCTGTTCATCTGCCGGGGCGGACGCTTCCAGTCCAGCCCGAACGCCAGCGGCAGCCAGCCGGTTTGCGGACGCAGTTTTTCCTGCCCCACGTAATGCGCCCAACCGCCGCCGGACTGCCCGACACAACCGCACAGCATCAGCATATTCATGATGCCGCGATAGTTCATGTCCATGTGATACCAGTGATTGATACCCGCGCCCAGAATGACCATTGACCGGCCCTGGGTTTTCTCGGCGTTGCTGGCAAATTCCCGTGCCACCGCGATTACATTTTGCCGTTTAACGCCGGTGATTTTTTCCTGCCAAGCGGGCGTGTACGGAACATCTTCATCATAAGAAGTAGCAACGTTACCTCCGCACTCATTTTTACCGGCGACATCGCCTAGGCCACGATCTATGCCGTAATTGGCCACCAGCAGATCGAAAACCGTGGTCGCCAATACTTCGGTGCCGTCGGCCAAGGTGATTTTCTTGACCGGCACATTACGCCTTTGAATCGCGTCGTGGGCGGAATGGGTAAAATGCGGATGTTCGGAGCCGCCGAAATACGGAAAACCGACGCCGGCGACATCGTCTTTAATGTCGATCAGGCTCAAGCGTAAGCGCACTTCCTGATTGTCTACGGTTTTTTGTTCGATATTCCAATGCCCGCTTTCACCCCAGCGAAAACCGATAGAGCCGCATGGCGGGACGATGTGGCCGTTGATTTCATCGTAAGCGACGGTTTTCCAGTCGGGGTTATTGTCTTGGCCCAAATGGCCTAAAAAGTCCGAGGCTCTGAAAAAACGGTCTTGGACGTAGTAGCCGTCCTGCTCTTTCAGCATGACCAGGAACGGCAAATCGGTATTTTCGCGCACATACTCGGTAAAATAAGGGCTTTGCCGCTCGACATGGAATTCTTTCAGGATCACGTGCCCTATCGCCATCGCCAGCGCGGCGTCGGTGCCTTGCTTCGGATGCAGCCACAGGTCGGCGAACTTGCTGGCTTCCGAATAATCGGGACTGACGACCACGACTTTAGCGCCTTTATAACGCGCTTCGGTCATAAAATGAGCGTCAGGAGTTCGGGTTTGCGGCACGTTCGAACCCCATAACATCAAAAACCCGGCGTTATACCAGTCGGCCGATTCGGGCACGTCGGTTTGCTCGCCCCAGGTTTGCGGCGAGGCCGGCGGTAAATCGCAATACCAGTCGTAAAAACTCATGCTGACGCCGCCGATCAGCGACAGGTATCGGCTACCGGCCGCATAAGACACCATTGACATGGCAGGGATCGGCGAAAAACCGATGATCCGGTCGGGGCCGAAGGTTTTGGTGGTGTAAATGTTGGCCGCGGCGATGATTTCGTTGACTTCCTCCCAATTGGCTCGAACCAAACCGCCCAAACCGCGTACCGATTTGTATTCTGCGGTTTTAGCCGGATCTTCGACTATCGACGCCCAAGCGTCAACCGGGTCTAAAGTCAGACGGGCTTCGCGCCACAACCTGACCAGGCGGCCGCGTATCAGCGGATATTTAAGGCGGTTGGCGCTGTACAGATACCAGGAATAACTTGCACCGCGAGGACAGCCGCGCGGTTCGTGGTTGGGCAGGTCGGGGCGGGTTCGCGGGTAATCGGTCTGCTGGGTTTCCCAGGTCACCAGTCCGTTTTTAACGTAAATCTTCCAGCTGCAAGAACCGGTGCAATTGACGCCGTGCGTGGAGCGCACGATTTTGTCGTGTTGCCAACGCGATCGGTAACTGTTCTCCCAACTTCTGTCTTCATTGGTCACCACACCGTGATTATCGGAAAAAGTTTCGGTTTTTTTCTTGAAGAACAGTAAACGATCCAGAAAATGACTCATAAGATTTACCTATATTTTAGGGTTTTGGTGTTTGTTTGGGGTTCGTACCTCATCCCCAACACATCAACTTAAACAAATTAATGTGTCACCACGAAGACACGAAGTTTACGAAGAAAAAACCAAAGTAAAAACTTGGTGCCCTTCGTGTCTTCGTGGTGATAGCTTTTATTTTGTAACAATCAACAAGGCATAGCCGCCGTTTTACGCGCGTAAAACCACCAGGTAATGCCAATACACACCAGATAAAAACCGATAAAGCAATACAACGCCGCATCAGGAGTGCCGGTCATGCTGATCGCCGTACCGTAACTCTTCGGGATAAAGAACGCGCCGTAAGCGGCAATCGCCGAGCTAAAGCCCAGCACCGCCGCCGCTTCTTTTGCCGCATCTTTTTTGGCTTTGGCAACAGCTTCTTCGCCCTGTCCTTTTGCCGCACACAAGCGTTCAGTCATAAAGATCACCGGAATCATGCGGAAGGTGGAACCGTTGCCGATGCCGGTGGTGATAAACAAAAGCATGAACATCGCCAGAAATCCCCAGAAATCGCCTGCATTATCCGCCGAAGGCATAAAATGCAGCACGCCGAACACCGCGCAAACCATAATCACGAAATTCCACAGCGTCACCTGCGCTCCGCCCAGCTTGTCCGCCAGCCACCCGCCGACAGGTCGGATCAACGCCCCCACCAACGGCCCCAAAAAGGCATATTGAGTCGGGTTAATATCAGGAAACAGGATTTTAATCAACATCGGAAAACCGGCCGCATAGCCGATAAACGAACCGAAGGTGCCGGTATAAAGCCAGCACATCAGCCAGTTATGTTTGCGCTTGAAAATGATTGCCTGTTCCTTGAACGAGGCCTTGGCGGAGGCAATGTCATTCATGCCGAACCACGCCGCGATACTGGTAGCAATGATAAACGGCACCCAGATAAATCCGGCGTTTTGCAGCCAGATCGATTTGGTCACCGCGCCCTTAACCCACTCTTGCGGCTCGCCGCCCAGCGAACCGAACACGCCGGCAGCGATAACCAGCGGCACCACAAACTGCACGGTGCTGACGCCCAAATTGCCTAAACCGGCATTCAAACCGAGGGCCGTGCCTTTTTGGGATTGCGGGTAAAAAAAGCTGATATTGGCCATGCTGGACGCGAAGTTGCCGCCGCCAAAACCGCATAGCAAGGCCAGCACCACCATTAACACATAAGGCGTTTCAGGATTTTGCACCGCAAAACTTATCCATAACGACGGCAGCAGCAACGAGGCGGTGCTGATCGTCGTCCAGCGGCGGCCGCCGAAAATCGGCACCATGAACGAATAGAAAATCCGCAAGGTTGCGCCCGACAATCCCGGCAACGCCGCCAGCCAGAATAACTGATTAGTGGTGTATTTAAAGCCGATGCTGGGCAGGTTGATCACCACGACGCTCCACACCATCCACACTGCAAAAGCCAGCAGCAAGGCGGGGATGCTGATCCACAGGTTGCGGGTCGCGATACGCTTGCCGGTCTTTTCCCAAAAATCCTGGTCTTCAGGATTCCAGTCGGTCAGCACCAGCGGCGCCGGATGGCTCAATTCATGCAGGTCTTTCGAAATTTTGGCCAGTTCCGGGACGACGCGGCGCTCCATCCGTACAATCGAAAAATGCATCCAGGTCAGCGCAATCGTCATCAATACGAACAGCAACATAAAGCAGCTGCTCCAGATGCCGGTCAAATCGTTCAACATACCGAAAGTCAGCGGCAGCAAGAACCCGCCTAAGCCCCCGATCATGCCCACCGCGCCGCCGACGGCGCCGACGTTGTCGGGATAATAGACCGGAATATGCTTGTACACCGCCGCCTTGCCGAATGACATGAACAGGCCCAGCACAGAGACCAGGAAGATAAAGCCAATAGGTTGAATCGCCAGACTAAAGGTAATATCGCCCTTAATGCCGTGAACGATATAATCCGTAGGCGGATAGGACAGGAAAAATGTGCAGGCGCTGGCGACAATAAAGGTCCAGTACATCAATAATCGAGCCCCGTAGCGGTCGGACAACCAGCCGCCCAATGCACGAAACAGACTGGCAAAAATGGAATACGCCGCCGCCAACATACCCGCCGACTTAATATCGAAACCGTAAGCGCCGACCAGATAGCGCGGCAGCCACAACGCCAATGCGACAAAAGCACCGAATACGCAGAAGTAGTAAAGCGAAAACCGCCAGACCCGCATATCCTTCAACGGTTCCAGTTGCTTTAAAAACGAATCAGGCTTGATGCCGGACTCGCGGCGCTGTTTAAGCATCGGTTCATCGTCGGTCACAAACCAGAAAACCGCCGCCATCAAAATAAGCGCCAACGCCCAGATTTGCGCTACCGCATGCCATCCGAATGCGACCATCACAAAAGGTGCTATGAATTTTGTCACCGCAGCACCGACGTTGCCGAGTCCGAAAATACCTAAGGCCGTACCTTGCTTCTCTTTAGGGAACCAGCGCGACACATAGGCGATGCCCACCGCGAATGAGCCGCCGGCAACACCTATGCCGAGTGCAGCTACTAGAAACATGATATATGTCTCAGCAAGAGTCAGCAGCCAGGTGGCAATAGCTGCGGTCACCATTACCGACACATAAACGATACGGCCGCCGTATTGGTCGCTCCATATGCCCAGCATCAGCCTGATTAATGAACCTGAAAGTATCGGCGTGCCGACCAGCAAGCCGAACTCGGTTTCGCTTAAATGCAAGTCTTTTTGAATTTGCAGGCCGATAATCGAAAAGATCGTCCACACCGCAAAGCAAACGGTGAATGCTACAGTGCTTAGGGTGAGCGCGCGTTTTTGTTGGGAAGAATTAACCTCTGGCATGATATTTAACTCTTTTATTATTTTTTTAAGCCCATACACTAGCATAAAACATATACTTGTTAATAAGTACAAGCTAAATCTGTTTGTTTAATAAAACTGTAGATACATGAAATATAAGAAGTAGCATTATACTGAATTGATATTTTTCTCTATAAAACAAAGCCATTAGGCAAAGCATGGGATTTTCAAGCCGTAAAAAATTCGGCGAGCATTACACTCATTGTTAACCAAGTTAATTACGATGCAAATAGATATCCCGCCGATACTCAAAAAATATGGGCGCAAAGAAATCTTGATTTCTAACAAAAATAATCAGGCGACAGATTGGACTGAAGTAATGTATTATTAATTATTTCAGCCCTTTGCAATTTCTTCCGCAACCAACCTTCAATTAATGGAAAAGCTTATATCCTATAGCCTAAACGATGGAATCGCTTCGCGGCTTTCATCTTTTTCATATAAAATATTTGCAGTTTAAACCAAGCCGAAATCAACCATGTTTGCAGACAGCTCAATAAAAAAGCTCTTGATCGTCGATGATAGCAAAGTATCAAGAATGTTAATCCGCACACATATTCTTGCCCAACACCCCGATTGGATAATCTCTGAAGCAATCTCCGGCGAAGAGGCTATTACTCTTGTCGATAACGACCTCCCAGACTATTGCACCATGGACATCAACATGCCGGGCATTCCGGGCACCGATGCGGCGGAACGGATACTCGCCAAGCATCCGTCGATAAAGATCGTTATTTTTTCGGCTAATATTCAAGAGGCGCACCATAAACGCGCTCGTTCGTTGGGGACCATCCTAGTGGCAAAACCGGTCACAGAAAAGTCCATCGTCTTGGCGATAAACTATTTTATCGATTCCGAATGAATCAACTCAACGAACTTCATATTGACGCCTTGGTTGAAATATTCAGCATCGGCGCAGGCCGTGCCGCGTTAAGCCTGAGCGAGATTGTCAGCGATGAAGTGCGTATTTCCGTTCCCTCTGTTCAAGTCATTTCCACTAAAAACATAAATTCGACATCACTCTCCCTGTCCTGCGGGCCATTTGGCGCGGTAACCCAGCACTTTAGCGGGCCGTTTAACGCCGAGACCGTGCTTTTATTTAACGAGGAGCAGGCGTTAAAAATCGTCAGCGATATGATGGGCTCGCAAATGAGTCTGGGTGAACTTGCACAATTTGAGCATGAAGCCATGTGCGAACTGGGCAACATCATTCTGAACGCCTGTCTGTCCGCGATGGCCGACGTGCTCAATTTTACGCTGGAAAGCTCGCTGCCCCATTACACCGTAGCATCGGCCGATGAGATATTGCATCGGCTCAAAAAAAACGCCAACCAACCTTATGTTCTGGTGCTGCACATTGACCTCGCCATCGAAAAACGAAGTACGGCCGGCAATCTCGTGTTCCTGTTAAGTTCCACATCGTTGACCAATCTTGTACACCATATCGATCATTTCCTGAGCAACTTTGCATGAATGACATCCCGGCAACTGCTCCAGCCGCAAAGCGTTTTGTTCTGGAAGACGTAGCCAATGCGCTTAATCTCGGATTAATCGTTGTTGACGCCGACGGCAAGGTATTACTCTGGAATAACTGGATCGCCAGACACAGTGGCATCAAAGAAACTGACGCCCTAAACCGGCAGTTTGAACAGGTGTTTCAAGAACCGGTGTCCCCCTCATTCCTGACCGCACTCAAGAATACCTTGGCATACCGACTGCCAGTGGTTTTATCGACGGCCCTACACCGTACGCCCCTGCCGCTGTATAACGCATTCGAAAAAAATCAGCGCCAAGCCAGGATGTATCAATCGATCACCATCACACCTATTCAGTCGCAACTGAATGAATCGTGCTGCCTCATTCAAGTGACGGACTCCAGCACCTCGATCAAGCGTGAAAAAATCCTGCGTTCTCATTCGGAAATACTGAAGAAGGAAGCAACCACAGACGGCTTGACCAATATTTGCAACCGCAGATTCTTCGACGCGCATTATGAAATAACCGTGGCCGATGCGAAAAGGCAAAAGTATCCGTTATCCGTGTTCATGATCGACATTGATTTCTTCAAATCCTATAACGATCATTACGGACATATAGCAGGCGACAAGATAATCAAACTCGTCGCCGAAACATTAAAATCACAACTCTCGCGCGCCACCGACATTATTGCGCGTTATGGCGGCGAAGAATTCGTGCTGATAATGCCTCATTTAAATCAACAAATAGCCGAACAATTTGCGGAAAAGCTAAAAAGCGCCGTTTTTAACCTGGCGATACCGCATATCAGCTCTCTCCATTCCGAGCGGATAACCATTAGCATCGGTCTGTGCACTGGGATTCCGAAAAAAAACCATAGCATGCTAAACCAGGCTGACACGGCACTCTATCAAGCCAAACAAAAAGGCCGCAATCAGTACATTTCCCTCCCGCTTTGCGAAACTGAAGAATATCTGGAACAATAGGGTACGCACGTCCGAAAAACTCAATAGCATGAATTTAATCATGTATGATAATTGAGCTACCCCTAACCCGATTAAGTTCAAGTTAAATTTTATTCAGCCTCATCGTATGAAATTCAAACCATCCGCTATAACACTGGCCTTAAGCCTTGCTCTCTTCCCGGCCCCGCAGCAGGCGATTGAGATTTCCAAAATCGAATTGCCCGATATGGGCGACTCTTCCGGCACCCTGATTACGCCCGCCGAGGAAAAAGAGTTTGGCGAGGCGTTTTTCCGCAGCCTGCATTCGCAAATTTCCATCAATCAGGACGCCGAAATTCAGCAATACATTCAAACTATTGGAGAAAGGCTGGTAGCCAATAGCGACGCGCCCAGCAGTCCGTTCCATTTTTTTGTGGTGATGGAAAACGACATTAACGCTTTTGCCGGACCTGGCGGCTATATCGGCGTAAATTCCGGGTTAATTTTAATCACCGAAGCTGAAAGCGAATTGGCATCGGTTATGGCGCACGAAATTGGCCACGTTACCCAGCGCCATTTGTACCGTTCTTACGAGGCCGCCAGCCGCCTGTCCATCCCGACTGCCGCCGCGACCTTGGCTGCGGTCCTGCTAGGCACCCAATCTCCGGCTCTGGGACAAGCGGCGATAGTTGCTATTCAGGCCGGTAACGTGCAGTTCCAGATCGACTTCACGCGCGAACACGAAGCGGAAGCTGACCGCGTCGGTATGCAGACTTTAGCGGGCTCGCAATACGACCCGCGCAGCATGCCCACTTTTTTCGAGCGCCTGCAACAATCCAGCCGCTATTACGGACAGAACATCCCCGAGTTTTTGAGAACTCACCCGGTTACCGCGTCACGTATTTCCGACACACGCGGCCGCGCCGAAACCTACCCCTATAAACAATATCCCGACTCGATCGGCTACCAATTAACCAAAGCAAAAATCCGTGTCTTAACCGGCACAGACACTGCCGAAACGCTTAAATACTTTAAAACCCGGTCAACTCAAGGCACCCCCGAACAACGCACCGTTGCCCGCTACGGACTTGGGCTGAACGCGCTTAACTCGCAAAAATTCACTGAAGCGGAAACGATTTTCCAAGAGTTGAGCAAGGAATATCCTAACCAGTCGCAATATCTAACTGCACTTGCCCGTACTGCGCTGGATTCCAAAAATTACAGCACAGCGCTGGCCCGCTATAAAAAACTGACCGAGCAATTTCCGGATAACGAAGCCATTAAGCTTGAATATATTACCTCTTTGCTAAAAGCCGGCAACGCCGATCAGGCGCGGAAAAACTTATTTCAGTTAAGGCCGAAAACCCAGCAACAACCGATTTATTCACAGTTATTGGCGCAAGCTTACAGCGACTTAAACCAACCCGCCGAATCTCATCGTTATCTTGCGGAATACTACTATGCAACGGGGCAAACCCGGGATGCGATCCTGCAAATAAAACTGGCCCAAAAATCAAAAGGCCTTACTTTGCAGCTATCCGCCATCCTTAACGACCGGCTCAACTTCTTTGTCAACGAGGAAGAAGAAGCCAGACGTAACAGGTAAATCCTGAATATTGCCTGAATGAGAAGCACTGCTTGCCTGTCATTTTGTTTATTAGCAGCATCTAAAACTACATAACAAGCTGTATTCATTGAACATTTCAAGAATTCCTATATTTTTCCCGCTAAACCTTATTTTTAAATAGACAATAACAACTCATTTGAATAAAATTCGCACCAGCTTAAGGGACTGGGCTCGGTTAATTACCGACTAAGAGGGGGAATTAGTCTTTTCTAGACTAGCTGATAATAATAATAAAATAAGTGACACTGCTTGGGTCAAGTTGCAAACGACAACTCAATAACAATAATAACAGCACTCAACGCGCCCGCTTTATGCGGGCTTTTTATTGTCCAAAAAAAGGCAAAAGACGACGATCCCTTTCACCTTTCACCTTTCACCTTTCACCTTTCACCTTTAGCCTTTGTTATCTACATACTCAAACGCACGCCAATCCAGCCCGCTCTGGGCGCGCCGGGCGATACAAAGCGGTTATTGTCAAACTGCGGAAATACTTCATCAGCCTGACCATAAACACCAAAAGTATTGTAATTCGTATCGAAGATGTTATCGATCCGACCGAATAGCGCAAAATTCTTGGTGACCTTGTATTCCGCCTTGGCGTTAAACAACCAGTAGCCGGATAGCGGCTTGGTGGAATTGGCCTCATCGCCTCTGAAATACTTATTGCCGCTATAGATGCCGTCAATACCCAACGACACGCGCTGCCATAAATCGACGCCCAACGCCGCCTTATAGATATGTTCCGGGATGCCCGGAATTCTGTCGCCTTTGTTAACCGCCATCGCCTCGTCCGTATTCAGCGGATTCTGAATATCGAAGCCATCCATAAACCGGGCATTCAAATAGGTATAGTTGGTCGTAAAATGCCAGTCGTCGATGTTGCTGAACAACTGCGGGTAATTAACGGTGGTTCCCGCTTCTATGCCGTAACGGCGAGTCTTGCCGACATTATCGAAATAACCTTGGCTGATCAGGCCGCTGGACGCATCGCGGCGAAAAATAATGTCATTGTGGTTGATGGTGTGGAAATAGCCCAGATTCCATTTCAAATCGCCCTTGCCCAGCAGCTCATCCAGATCGCCCCTGAAACCACCTTCCCAAGTCTTGGCAACCACCTGTTCCAACGGCGGATCAGACACAAAAGAATTAGGCAGTTTGCACGGCGCTGTCGGATCGGCGCAGCTCAGTTCCATCGGCGTGGGCGCGCGCGCCGATTCGCTGTAGCTGCCGTACACATTCAGGTTATCCCTGATTTGGTAGGTCAAGCCTGCGGAAGGATTGAGCCGTTCGAAGGTGTGCGAACCGTCCAGGGTTTCTGCGGGATCGGTTATATACTTGTCTTCCATGTTGATATGACTGTAGTTGTAACGTCCCGCTACGGTCGCTGTTAACGCATCGGTAATGGAAAAACTGTCGGTCAGGAATACGCCTACCGTTGAGGTATTGGTGTGCAAGCGAACCCTGGATTCATCGACAAGAATGCCGCTTTGCGTTGTGCCTCGGGTATCGGTCAGCGATCCCAACTCGGTGTCAGAGCCGAAATGCACCTCGGCATAATCGTAACTGGTGCCCACGGTCAGATTGTTTTTATGCTTGAACAAGTCCTGGGCGAACGCCGTCTGCAACGTACCGCCACGGCTGCGCATGTAGGTTTGGCTGGTGTTGTTGGTGGCGCCTTCGACCGCATCAGTGGCAAGTACGTTATTACCGTTGACGTCCACAACCGCTTCTTCATCAGGGTCGTTTTCAGGATTCTCACATAAAAACCCGGCATTGCCTCCGAATTCGCAGTCATCAAAATCGCTGTTATCGCCGTTAAACGTCCTGATCCGGTTCTGCCGGAAATAAGCGTTGCCGCTGACTTCAAGGTCATCGGCCAGATCGTAACTGCCCGCCAGTTCGGAGAAGAACATGCGGGTGACGGTTTGATCGGGATGGGTGAATACCGCCGACCGGTCCTGCTCTTGCAACTGGACCGGCGCGGCGCCGTTGCCCCGCATATTGTTATCGTTGCCGCCCAGCGTTAAGTCTAAAGACCCCTTGTCGCCGCGCCAGCTCAAAGTGCCGAAGGCCTGATCGGCCTTGGTCGGTGAAAAGTCCCGCCAGCCGTCTTCCTCAAAATGATGCAGGTCTACAAAATACCCCCAAGTGCCGTTATTCCAACCGCTGCTTAATTCCTCCGAATGCCTGCCCCAGGAGCCGCCGTATGCTTCCAGCTCATGCTTGGGCGCTGAAAAACCGGTTTTGGTCTTGATTGAAATGGCGCCGCCTAAACTGTTCAGGCCGTAAACGGGATTAGAACCCGGATACAAAGCCATCGAATCGATCGCCCCTTCGGGAATCAAATCCCAATTGACGGTGTCGCCGAATGGCTCGTTAAAACGGACGCCGTTGACATAAGTTGATAAGCCTTGCGGTAATCCCAGCAGCGGCGAAGCCACAAAACCACGGTAAGAAATATCCGGCTGCAACGGATTGTTTTGCGCTTCATTGATATGCACGCTGCCGAGGTAGCGGTTGATGTATTCGGCCAAGGTCACACTTTGGGCTTGTTTCAGCTGTTCGGAGGAAACGGTTTGAATATTGGCCGGTATTTTGCTGGCTGCAACCCCACTCTCTTGTAACGGCGTTACGCCGACCACATCGATAATCCCCAGATCCAACGGCTGGTCTTTAGCCGACACGGCACCGGCCGTCGTCAGGCTTAGCCCAAGCATTGTGCATGCAAATTTTTTCATTCTTCCCTCCCATTAAATAATCCTTCCATGATAGCCAAACCGCTGCTCCGACACTAGGCAGCAGCCGACAAAAGGAAATATTCCCATGTCTTCGAAAAATGCCGGAACCGTCACTGAACGCCGAATATGAGCCCGAGACAAACAGCCCCAAGCTATGGGTATTTGGTTATAATGCTTGGCGGATATTCCAAAACAAGCTGATGCAGGAAAAATTTATGACTTTAACAACAAAGACCGTGACTAAATTGCAGCGCTATTTTGAAGACCAAGTAGATGCCATAAAAGCCAGCGACAATTATCAAAAACTGCTGGCTATGCCGCCGCTGCAACGCTGGGCAACAGTGGCGGGATTATTCCTGCTGTCACAGTTAGTTATGTTCGGCACTTTATATTTAATTTTCGGCCGGATTGTTGTTATCGGCTTTTTTGCCAGCATCCTGGCCGGGTTGGCAACAGGCCTTGGCGCATTGCCTGCGCTGTTTTTCAAAGATATATCCAAAAACCTGTTCAACAGCATGCTCGGCGCCGCAGCCGGCGTCATGCTGGCGGCGACCGCATTTTCGCTGTTGGTTCCAGGCATGGCTTATGGCAATCTGATCTGGCCCGGCAAAGGCATTTATGTCGTCTCTCTAGGCATGCTGGTCGGCGCGCTGTTTCTGCATTTGGCCGATCGACAACTACCGCATGTGCATTTCGATTCAATTTCCGATACCCAGCTGAACTCCCTCAAAAAAGTCTGGCTGTTCATTATCGCCATCACTATCCATAACTTTCCTGAAGGCATGTCTGTCGGTGTCAGTTTCGGTTCCGGCGACATAAAAAACGGTGTGATACTGGCTGTTGCCATAGCCCTGCAAAATATTCCCGAAGGCTTGGCCGTCGCACTGCCCCTGGTCGGACTGGGCTACAACAAGTGGCGAGCCGTCGGCATTGCCACATTGACTGGTCTGGTAGAGCCGGTAGGCGGCTTGCTCGGCATTACCATGGTCTCTTTGTTTCAACCCATTCTGCCGATTGCCATGGGCTTTGCCGCCGGCGCCATGCTGTTTGTGATCAGCGAAGAAATTATTCCCGAAACCCATTCTGACGGTCGTTCCCGCTACGCTACCTTTGCATTAATGATCGGTTTCATCATTATGATGGCCTTGGACAACATGCTGGGTTAATACCAGCTCTCACGGCCGTAATAAAGCGAACCTCATGCACTTTATCAACGGCCATGCAAAGAATCGTTCTCAGGAAACAAAATGGATCATCTTCAAAGTTATTTACAGCATCTTCTGGCATCACTAAGCACAGCACCTCTTTACGAAAATCTTCAAAACTCCTTACAGCATTTTTTATCGTTATTAAGTAACGGCAACTTCGGCGAAATATCAGCCACGGCCGCGACCAGTTTTGCCTTGATTGCAGCGGCTGAAATTGGCGATAAAAGCCAACTGGTATGCATGACGCTGGCATCCCGGCACAGAGCTATGCCGGTTTTGCTGGGCGCCATTTCGGCTTTTGCCTTTTTAAACACCTTGGCTGTTGTTTTTGGCATCGCCATTGCCAGCTGGCTGCCGGAATATATTGTCGCGTCAGTAGTCGCGATGCTGTTTGCCGCTTTCGGCATTCATTCTTTGCGCGTAGAAGCGGAGGATGACAACGAGGAAGTTAAAGAAAAAAGCGGTCACGGCATTTTCTTTACCACGTTCTTATTGATTACTGTCGCTGAATTCGGTGACAAAACCCAGCTGGCGGTGGTCGGCTTAAGCAGCACCGCAGCACCTGTTGCAGTATGGATCGGTTCGACAGTCGCGCTGGCTTCAACATCGGCCCTGGGAATTCTGGCCGGTCGTACGATTTTGCAAAAAACTCCGTTAGTGCTATTGCACAGGATCAGCGGCACCATCTTCCTCATGCTGTCGGTTCTTGCGGGTTATCGGGCTTATGCCAGCTATATAGGTTTAACCTAAAAAGTTAAAAAATCACCACGAAGACACGAAGAGCACGAAGTTTTTTTCTGTCTCTCGTGGTGTTAACTGTTAGGTAGAGAGCAATATAAAGTTAAGTGGATTGATTAATCACCATGAAGTTGGCGAAGTTACTTTATTTTTCTTCGTGCTCTTCGTGTCTCGGCAACTGCTCCCTGCGTTGCTCTACCTCCTGCATCCCTGCAGTCGTTCGTGGTGAATAAAAGACATTAATTCGCGCTTATTGCCACCTGACTACACTCTTGGCATCTGTCTCAGCTTTTCAACAACCTTGTCACCAAACTCTTCGGTGCTGATCATCTTAACGCCGCTGCCCGGCTTGGACAGGTCGGCGGTCGAGTAACCGTCGCCGAATACGCCTTGCATCGCCGCCCAAACATTCTTGGCTTCTTCGGCCATATCGAAGCTGTTTTCCAGCATCATCGCAACCGAGCCGATCATCGAATAAGGGTTAGCGATATTTTTGCCGGCGATGTCCGGTGCCGAACCATGCGATGGCTCGTAATAGGCTTTTTCATCACCAATGCAGGCAGAAGGCATCAAGCCCAGTGAGCCCAAAATACCGCCGCCCTGATCGCTGAGGATGTCACCGAACATATTTTCCATAACCATCACGTCGAACTGCGTGGGTTTCAGGCACAGGTTAGTCGCGGCCGAATCGACCAACTGATGAATGACTTCCACTTCGGGATAGTCTTTCGCCACTTCATCCAGTATTTCATTCCACAACACGCTGGATTTCAGCACATTGCTTTTATGGATGTTGTGCAGCACTTTCTTGCGTTTGCTGGCGAGCTTGAACGCCTGGAGCAGAATTTGCCTGATTTGGTGCTCGTCGTATTCCAAGGTTTCTTTGACGTAACGCAAACCCTGCTCGTTAACGCCGGTTTCTTTGGTGCCGAAGTACAGGCCGCCGACCAGTTCGCGAACCATAATAATATCGATGCCCTCGCCGATGATTTCAGGCTTTAACGGCGAGAAATGGGCCAAAGCTTTAGGCAGAAAAACCGGACGGAAGTTTGCGTAAGTGTTGTAGCGACGACGCATCGGCAGCAGCGCGCCGCGTTCAGGTTGCTTATCAACCGGAATCGTTTTGGATTGCTCATGGCTCAAACCAATCGGGCCTTTAAGAATGGCATCGGCTTGGTCGCAAATATCGATAGTCGACTGCGGAAACGCATCGCCGAATTCAAAATAGGCGCAGGCCCCAAAAGCTGCGGGCATCAGTTCAAAGGAAACATCATTGCGCTCCTCAATAAGCTTGAGCACTTTAATGGCTTCCCGAGTAATTTCAGGACCGATACCGTCCCCGGCTAACACTGCGATTTTATAATTCTTCATTATGTACCTTGCTGTCTGCTTAATATCTACGGAGTAATGTTTAAAAACCGGTTATTTTACTTTATTTTTTAATAAAGCCGGGCTTCATTTGTACAATTTGATTAATACCCGCCGAGACATTCTGAGGTTTATAACTTTCATTTCTCAGCAGTGGCACGAATAACGATTCATTACTGGGTATATGAGAACCGTACAGTCCCGATGAACCAGATTTCCACGATCAAAGAACTGATTGACCAACCAACTAAAAAATCACCTCCGCATTGAATAAGCCAACGCCTGAGGTGATCCAAAACAACGTCGCTGAAGTGGAACGGAATATTAACGGCTTTCTTGCCTATGTCTAAAATCATTTGGCATAAATGCTGAATCCCTGAAAATTCCAGTGGATTCAGCCCGATAGGTATCAGCACTTATTGATTGGACAACTTGAAATCTCTATCCTAAAAGCATCGGTATAGCACCAACCGATTTTTTGATTAGTGCATTTCGTCTTCATGAAAATAAGTGTCCGACTATGTTTAATTTTACTAAAAAATACAGCAATGCTCTGGTCGCTTCGAGTGAAAAAATCGTAGGGATGAGCGAAAAATACGATGCCGCGATAGAAAAAATCGAACGGCTTGAGGATGAATTATCCCAAAAAACCTATGAACTAAATCAAAGCTGCAAAGCCCAGGAAATAATGAGCGAAGGCGTAAAAAAATGCGTTGAATCGCTCTATGCCGTTCAAAACCAACTCCAAGCCGTAGCCTCGCATTTAGAGCGCTCAAACAAACGGATTTTTGAGCTGATGCGAAAAAACAAGATACTTAAATCATCAGGCGATGAATGGTTCAGGCGCTCCATCAAACTTGAATTTGAAGTTTTAATGGCTAGAGACGAGCTTAAGAAAATCGAAAATGAACGTGACTCGGCCCTAAAAATGTGCGAATTTCTTCAAACCGAATTGTTATCGAATGGCCGGGATGGAAAGCAGAGCTAACCGACACGCATCAACTTAATAACTCATGTTGCAAAAGCGCCCTGCTGAATAAAATGCAGCGCCTGTTCTATGACCGCCTTACGCCGCATGATAAACGGATGTGAAATCGGCATCACGATAAAGTCTTGCATGCCTGACACTTGCGCCCTGCTCACCGAGACCTTGCCGTCATTGATGCCGGAGATCAGCCTTGATAACAAAAGATTGACGGTTTTATTCCCGGCAATGATCCCAAGCTCAAAATTCACCGGCCCCAGCCGATTCGGCACGCTGCTGTTACCGGTGCCCAGTTGCAATCCGGCCGGGCCGTTTAAAGTGTAAAACAGCTTCCAACTTCCGAGCTTATCGACAACTTCGCTGCCTTGATTCGGCGGCGCCAGCATCACCACGCGTCCCAGCTTATCGATAGTTTGGCGAGCCAGATAATCGCGCGGCAAAATGCCGCCCATTGAATGCGTCAAAAAATGGATTGTCTTAACGCCTTTCACCTCGCATTGCTGCACTGCCTGACTGATGTATTTTTGCGCCAAGATGCTGATTTCAGCGCTCCTCGACGGGTAATCGACATTGATAACTTGATAACCGTAAGCGGCTAACAATTCTGCGGCTTTATTCATACTGCGGCTGGTTCTTGCCAGGCCGTGCAGCAGAATAATCCCTTCCGAATCTTTATCTATCGGTTTCAGCTTGGCTGTTAAATTTTCCATAGCGCAACAAAATGGCGGGTAGTAGTAATAAATTCAGTAGCGTCGAAGAGGCCAAACCGCCGATGATGATCGCCGCCATCGGCCCCATGATTTCCCGGCCCGGATTGTCGCTGTTGAACGCAATCGGGAACATCGCCAGCGCGGTAACTAACGCCGTCATCAGGATCGACGGCAAGCGTTCCTGAGCGCCCAGTACGGCGGTATCCAGATTCCAGCTTTTGCCTTCGACTTCAACCAAATGGCGGTAATGCGATAACAGCATGATGCTGTTGCGCACGGTAATGCCGAACAATGTCACAAAACCCACGACCGAGCCGACCGATAAGGTCGCTCCGGTCAACACCACGGCGGCAACCCCGCCGATCAATGCAAACGGCAGATTGGCAAGGGTCAGCAAGACATGGCGGACACTGCCGATGGCGATATAAATAAAAACCAGCACCCCGGCTCCGGCCAACAGCGAATGCAGTATCAGTTCTTTACGCGCCTGCGCTTGTTCAACCGCCGCACCGGTGAATTCGGGATAAATATCTGCCGAGAACGGAATCTCTTTTAATACCCTGCTTTTAAGCTCCGCCATAAAATCATCCAGATCCCGGTCGAGCACATTGCCGGTGATGGTCTGCCGCCGCTGCGAGCCTTGATGCAGAATATTGTAGCGGCTGGCCGAATGCCTGATTTCCGCGACCTGCTCCAGCGTAATCATGGTGCCGTCCTGGGTCCTGATCGGCAGCTTGGCTATCGATTCAGGCTGTTGCCTGAGTTCCGGCGTCAGAGTCACCGCGACGTTGTAGATCTTGTTACCCTGAATGTTTTTGCCGACCACGCGGGTTTCGTAAGCGGCCTGCAAGGTATCGACGATCTGCGCCGGCAGCACGCCCCAGAAACCGAGCTGGTCGAGATTCAGGTTGATTTGCAGCAACGGCGTGCCGGGCGGCGAGCGCAATTGCACATCCGTAGCGCCATCCAGGTCGCGCATAATATCGGCGACCGCCTGTGCTTTGGCATCCAGCTGATTCAGGTCATTGCCGTAAATATTGACCGCCACCGGCGAGGTGTAGCCGGAGATGGTTTCATCGACCCGTTCCGTTAAAAAAGTATTGGCTTCAAACAAAATGCCGGGGAAACCGACCAGAATCGCCCGCAGCCTGTCCTTGATCTGCTGCTGCTCCGAGCCCGACATCGGCTCCAACCGCACTTCATATTCGCTGTAATGGCTGCCGTAAGTATCGGCGCCCCGTTCTGCCCTGCCCGCCCATTGCGACACCGATTGTATGCCGGGAATCGCCATAAACTGTTCGGTCAGCTTGCTGCCGATTCTGATCGATTCCTGCAACGAGGTGCCGGGAATGCTGGTGGTATGGATGATGTAATGGCCTTCGCGCAATTCGGGCAGGAATTTGCTGTCGAGACTGAAAAAAGCCAGCAGGCCCGACAGGCAAACGATAACGCTGCCGATCATGACCGGCTTAAAATACCGGGAAACCTTGCCCAGCAAATCCTTGTACAGCGGCTTGATGCGCCTGATCAGCGGCGGATCGTCATTAGCGATGACCGTGTTGCCGAGCAACGCATAGCACAGCGCCGGCGTTAAAGTCAGCGCGACCAGCAACGACGTTAAAATCGCCAGAATGTAGGAGTAACCCAACGGCGCAAACAAGCGCCCGGCCACACCGTTCAAGGTCAATAGCGGCGCAAACACCAGCGCGACGATAAAACTGGCGTAAACTACCGAGCTGCGCACCTCCAGAGATGCGCTGTAAACCACGTCGGCAATCGGCAGCGGCTGGGCTAACAAGCGGTTTTCGCGCAAACGCCGGAAAATGTTTTCGGTATCGATAATCGCATCGTCGACCACCTCGCCCAACGCGATAGCCAAGCCGCCGAGCACCATGATATTCAGGTTAACGCCGCTTTCCAGCAGCACAATGACCGCACCGATCAACGACACCGGAATCGCCAATGCCGAAATAAATGCGGTGCGGAAATTGTACAAAAACAGGTACAGGATAATCAGCACGAACAAGCCGCCGATCAGCAAATGCCCGGATAAATTGCTCAGCGAACGCTCGATATAATCGGCAGGCCGGAACAAGTGCGAGTAAAAATTAATCGCCTGCTTTTTGAAAATAGGCTCGAACTCGTGCAGCGTTTGCTCGACCTGCCGCGACACCGACAAAGTATTGGCCCCGTATTGCCCGATCACCATCATCACGATGCCGGGCTTACCCAGAATTTGCGCCGCACCGATCGGCGGTTCCGGCGCGTATTGAATTGCAGTGACTTCGCCCAGCGTCACATTGCGCCCTTGCTCGCGCTTGACGATAATCTTGCCGAATTGCTCCGGCGTGGCGGGTTGCCCGGTCATCTGCAGCGTGAAGCGCTGATTGTTGTTTTCGATAAAACCGCCGCCCTGAATGTTTCCGGCTTTTGAGGCGGCCTGGATAATATCCTCCAGCGTCAGGTTAAAGCGATGCAATTGCAGCGGATCAACCTGGATTTGCAATTGCTGAATATCGCCGCCGAACACGTTGACATCGGCCACGCCCGGCACAGCCTTCAAACGCGGCACTATCGTCCAGTCGACCAGACTGCGCAAAGCCATTAAATCGGTCTGATCGTCCTTGTTTAAACCGATCGTCAAAACCGTCGCGGAAGACGAAGACAGCGGTATCGCCACCGGCGTAATACCCAACGGCAACTGTCCTGCCAGCGTGGTCAAGCGTTCGCTGATCAACTGGCGATTGCGGTACACATCGCTGTTTTCGTCAAAAATCGCAGTAATAATCGACAGCCCCTGAATCGATTCGGAGCGCACCGACTTCATGCCGATCAAGCCGCTGATCGAGGTTTCGATCTGCTGGGTCACCAGCACTTCAACCTGTTCCGAAGACAGGCCCGGCGATTCGGTTTGGATGATGACCTGCTTGGGAGAAAATTCGGGAAAAATATCCAGACCCGCCGTGGCGAAGCGATAGCTGCCGTATAGCAGGATCAAAACGGCAAGTGCGATGACGATGCCGTAAAAACGGATGGAGAAGCGGACTAGGGTGGGGAGCATGGGTTGGGTTAGTGGGTTTGATTACGGATGTTGAATACTCTACTTCATCTTAAATAAGTTGCGTAAAGCTAAAGCCACAAAAAACCAACCAGCAAGTGCCAATACCTTTTGTATTCCAACTAACGCCACCAAGATAGATGTTCGACTATTACCATTACCAAACAAGTCTTCTCGAAGTGATTCACATAACTTGTCGAGCCCTAAGGGGGGCAAGCTTTGCAGTAGCGAAAGTTCGATAACTTTTACGCTTAGTCCGACATCGATCTGGCAGCTATGACTGAATAATAATGAATTACAATGATTCCAACTGATGAGTGCCCCATAAAACAAGCCAGCGAATAGGAATGGCCCTAACACTAAGCAACGAAACGGCTTCCATACCGAAAACCCATAATCTGATATTTTCCAGTACATTCTGTAGAGCACTCGCTTTCTCAAATTAGCCCTAAGTCGCTCCGTATCCAGTTCTTTTTTAATAAAATTATGTTCATCCCGCGTGGATTGTTGCTGACTCATGGCGTGCTTTAGGGTGTTGAAGGCTTCAGCAGCAGCTTCATCACTCTTCGAGGTCTTAAATTCAGCATCAACGAAAGTTGTGCCTTGAAATAGCTTACAGTTGTGGAACAGTGGGGCTAAATCAAACTTAGTTGCTTGACCTTCATATTTCCCGAAACTTGTAGTTCCTCTAAAATCACGATTGTTGAAAACAGCCCTATTTTTAAAATGAGCTCCTGAGAATGAGATGCGACTAAAGTTCTGCGATTTGGGGATATTGATAGAGTTGCCTGCGAAGTTGGCTTCCTTGCTAAAAATCGCACCATCAAAGCACACGAAATTATCAAATACAGCACCTTCGAAATCAGCATCGGAAAGAAATTTTACACGCTTAAAACTCGTTGTTTCTGTTTCTGCTTGAAAATGAGTATTCTTGAAATTCGCTTTGCCCCTAAATATGGAGTCACAAAAAATCACTTCATTATTGAAATTGGTGTTTAAAAAACTCGCTCCATCATCGCTAAATGTAGTTCCCAAAAAATATGCCTTCTTTTGGAATACAGCGTGTTTGAAAGAAACCTGCTTGTTGAAAGTAACTCCTCCAAACCAAACATCAGTTTGAAATACATATCCATCTAGAATTAATTCTTCGTCAAAAACGTGATTTGCTAAATCTACCGCCAATGAACTCTTAGTATCTGAACTATCTACAAGCTTATCCGGTTTCGAGTTATTAGCGTAGCTTATCTCCCATGTAAAATGGACTGGTTCTAATTTTAGTTTTTGTCTTTTTAAATAAAGTGGTGAATTCGAAGGCGTCTGGTATTCGTTTAAACTTCGCTGCCATTCATTGAATTCCTCTTTGCCAGCTAATAGCATTTTTATACATTTATCTTGCCATTTTTGGCGAGTAAGTTTGCCGTCAATGCCATAGCCCAACTCATCTGGATTCGGCACCTCGATATAAACGTTTTTCTTAGTAGTTTCCATATCCTATCTACTCACCATGCGCTGTGCTTATGTCCCCTATGCTCCTACAGCCAACTACTCAGCAGTTGAATACATCCCATTGTTCCACTAGTTCCCAAGCTCAAACTTGAGAGCCCGCTCGATAAAATCAGCATAGGCTTCTTGCGATAAGCCTTGCCGTCGCACTGAATGCAATAAATTTGTTCTGAGCCATGCATCTGCCTGTCTGGAGTGCAGGCTTCGCCTGCTTTGCAAGCAGAGCTTGCACTCCTGTCGGTTCATTAACTCATCCAATTGTATCATCGCCGTTCCAACAGATATTCACTTCATACTCTAGAGATTAGCGGATACCAAAACACCGAGGTATGAAAAAGCACGCTTCGTGGTTGGCTGGAGTGCAGGCTCCGCCTGCTTTGCAAGCACCAAAAGTAGGCGCTCTAGGCGAAGCTTGCACTCCTGTCTGTTAGTTAAAATTCATCTTCGGTCAGGATTAAGGATTGATATTGGTTGTTATTGCTAAATTGCTTTCGCAAATTTTCTCGACCGACTTTTTCTATATGCTGATGAAAACTGGAATAAGGATAATCAGCCAGATTTTTCGTGTAGCCGTGTTTTACGGGATTATTCAACAGATAGTTAAGACGAATAAAATAATCTTTTTCATCACGCGGGCAGTAATCCCAGTAATTCCACCACACCGGTAAGTCATAAGGATGGGCTTTCCTGATTAACTGCCCCGATTGGTAATGTACACGCGCTATGATTTTCGGTAAATCTGTCCCTTTATGACTGAGCGCCATCAAATGATAATGATTATTCAGCACCACCCAATGCTCCAGCGTCCAGCAAAATTCAGTAAACGTCTGCTGCAACAAAGCGATCAACTGTACTTTTAATTGATCGTTTAATAGTTCGCGTTTTTGATAAATGCTGCCGGTTATAAAGTAACTGGTTTTATCTAACAAAAGATGTGCGGGACGATGTTGGTAACGTTTTAACATATTAGTTCATTGGCGTGCTTTCGGAGTGCAGGCTTCGCCTAAAGCGCCTACTTTTGGTGCCTGCTGGGCAAGCGGAGTTTGCACTCCTACTCATATAAAATTGACGCTAACGCCCACTCTGAAGATAACACGGTAAAACGCAATCCGTAACGCGGTAGGCGTATCCAACTTGATAAAGTGCAATACGCTATGCTATTAGAGCCTTACGATTGGCGGTAATGTTTTCCACAACCAAAAACAATTTCAAAAAGCCTGGCATACTTTCGCAGACCTATGATTCAGTCGAGTAGATACCCTGCTATTCTAATAGATCAGAGCATTTCTTTCTGGCTGAGATTGGGGCATAGATAAAATCACTATTTTCAACGAGCTCGTATCCGGTGGCATCGCGATGTTTTTCTTTTTCCATTTCCCAACGTGTTTTGAAATAATCGAGAAACAGGTCAGCCATATTCCAGTGCTCCGATTCGAACGAAGCTTGATCGCTGGGTTTTAGCTCCGTTTCCCAATGCAGATAAGGCATTTTTGAAACCGGTTCGGCCAAATAATAGCTGCTGTAAACTTCCATTTTTCTGGATTCGTTGCGAATAATAATAAACAGGGGGATGCAGGGTAAGCCATCGTAGACAAAAACACCTAAGGAGCCTGTTATCGTTTCGCCTATGCGGCTAATCACATCTTCCAGCGAAACTTTAAATAATTTGGAATATTCATTGAATTCGTGCGGATTAAATCCTGTGGTTTCCGTTGCGCGTAATTCGCCGATTCGACTATCGGCTTTTAAAATCAGCATTCTGAAATGAACACCATTTTTTATCGCTTTTTCCAGTTCCCTTGATTTGTTTTTAAAACGAGGATCGAAGGTAATAAGCCAATAGACATAATCTCCCGGCTTTAAACCATGCATTATTTGGCTGAAATCGAATTCTTTATTGGTGATGCCGGAAAATCCTCTTTTAACGGAATTCAGTAAAATACTATCGACGTACTTGGCAAGGGCTACGCGCAAATTTATTTCGGACTCCTTGCTCTCTTCGGCAGCGATAAACCAGTGATGGAAATAACCGACCGAAACGACAACGGATACAAACAGGCCAAGTTCCGAAATGATTTTGAATATCCATTCATATTCATGGTAAGCAAGACTCTGAGCCAGCTCATCAAAAAGCTTGTGAACTGTAAACCCGCCGAAAATCAGTACTAACGCTAAAAGCCATTTGAGTTTTTTGGTGGTGGTCAGCATCGGTGGCACCTACTATTGTAAGGGTTAACCCAAAGTATCATGTTCTGATAATGCGTAGCGAATACGTCAAATCAGATTTTGACTTCCTCGCATAACAAAGTAATGTCTTTGCAACAACAAGGTAAGATGCAATCCGCCTTTCCTGCGGCGCAATACGCTACCCTATTGCGCCCTACGAGAGGGTCAATCCGCGAGACAGACTTTGTTGCGCCCCGTAGCTTTCGCTTGGTAAAGCGCCTCGTCGGCATTGTTGAGCAAAATATCAATATTGGCATCCTTATCTTTCAGCGTCGCTATACCGATTGAAACCGTAAAATGCAGCAGCAATCCGGTTGTCAGTGTGACCTTCGCATGGTCTATGACTTCCCTTAAGCGTTCTGCTATTTCAGCCGCTTCCTGAGCATCGGTTTCCGGCAGCAGGATGGCAAACTCCTCGCCTCCCCATCGGCCGATGATATCGACCGAGCGCAGTGTTTCCCGAAGAATATGGCTCAAGGTCTGCAAAACAATATCGCCGGTTGCGTGCCCGTAGGTGTCGTTGATCGCTTTGAAGTGATCAATATCGAGCATGAATAGGGATAACTCTTTGTCATAACGCTGAGTGCGAGCAAGTTCCATTTCTCCCTGTTCCAAAAAAAATCGACGATTGTAAAGACCGGTCAGATAATCCTGCTGTGCTTGGCGTTCGAGCCGGTCCAGCAGGATTTTATGTTCGTTGATGTCCTGAATCTGAGCGATGAAATAGAGCACCTTTCCGGCCGAATCGCGCACAACCGAGCCGCTAAGCAATATCCAGATCACCTGGCCATCTTTTTTAATATAGCGCTTTTCCATCTGGTAACTCTGCCGTCTACCGGCCAGCAGTTCTTCCATTAATTCCAGGTCATTTTCCATATCTTCAGGATAGACAATGTCTCGGAAGGTCTTTTGCGTTAGCTCTGCTTCCGTGTAGCCAACAATATTGCATAAAGCAGCATTCACTTGTATAAAACGGCCTTCCAAACTCACCAACGCCATGCCGATGGCAGCAGCGTCGAAAGTGGAACGGAAACGCGCTTCCGATTCCTGCAAGGCGGCTTCCTGTTGCTTGCGCTCGGTAATGTCTCGGGCAATTTTTGAAGCGCCGATAATTTCCCCGCTGCTGCCGCGAATCGGTGAAATAGTTGCAGAAACATAGATTTTCGTTCCGTCTTTGCGCAACCTCACCGTTTCAAAAGATTCAACTTTTTCTCCCCGTTGCAGTCTTTCAAGTATGGCATCTTCCTCATGCTGCCGATCCTTGGGAAAAAGTATTTGCATGGATTTACCGATCATTTCATCGGCGCTATAGCCAAACATGGCTTCCGCTCCGGGGTTCCAGCTGGTAACGATCCCGTCCAGTGATTTACTGATGATGGCATCTTCCGAAAACTGAATAATGGCCTCATAGTGCTTAGCCAAAGACTCTAAGCGCTTGCGCTCGGTGATGTCGGTGGAAATCCCGCACAATCCCCAGACCCGGCTTTTGTTGGGATCTTCGTACATCGGGGTCTTAATCTCCCAATAGACGTGCTGCCCGTCAACCACCTCTTCGGCCGTCTCTTCACCGTACTCAAGAACTCTTGTATCGATGGCCTTGAGTCGGGTAACTGCATCGGGCGAAAAAAAGCGGGAATCTTCGCTGCCGACAAGCTCTTCGGCCGAACATTTGAACAACTCCAGCGTCGGCCGGTTGGCGTAAACGTAACGGCCTTGGCGATCCTTCATGTAGATAAAAGCGGAAATCTGGTTCAGCGCATCACTGAAACGGTTAGCTTGCGCCAGGGCGTCGGTCATCCGTATCCGTACACGAAGCATGAACTCGCACACCAGGGAGACCATGATGCCGTTGATGATGAAAACGGCCATGCCCAACCAGTCGGCTGAGTCTTGAATAAACGGGTGCCCGGTAGGTTGCCAGAAATAAACGACCAGTGAAGAAAGAACCGTCGCTAACAAGCCGGCAAAAAATCCTCCGTAAAGGGCAGCAATCATGACCGCCGGATAAAAAGTCAGATAGGCCAAGCGCAAGCCCAGTGCCTGCAAAGGCCATAACCGCAAGGAGGCCGCCAACAGGACGATACCGACAGCCACGACAATTCTCAGGATAACGCGTTGAAATTGCTTCAGTTCCAAATAGATTTCCTCAATGACCTTAGTGTGCGTTGTAACAAAAACGCCTTTCAGCTAGCGCGCTGTTCAATGCAACTCGGTAAGCCGCAATCTGTACCCTACAATATTCAAACAGACGTTTCTTGCCTACAGCGTCAACATCCCTTTACTGCGATTTTCCATGCGCCTCAGCAATTCGCTCATAATCAATCGATACAGTTCATCGCCGAGGTATTTGTCCTCGACGCCGCTGTCGATGTTGGGGTTGTCATTGACTTCGATGACATAGCCTTTGCCGTCTTTCTCTTTGACATCCACGCCGTATAGCCCGTTGCCTATCGGCTGGGTTGCTTTTAACGCGGCATCCAGCACGGCTTTGGGAACTTCAAAAGTCGGCAAAGTGGCAAAACTGCCGCTATCGGTTCGACTGCTGCCGTGCCGGTAAATCTGCCAGTGGTTTTTAACCATGTAGTAGCGGCACGCATACAGGGGTTTGTTGTTGAAAATACCGATACGCCAATCGAAATCGGTATAAAGAAACTCCTGCGCCAGCAGCAGAGCGGATTTTTGGAACAGCTCTTCCACTTTAAGTTCCAGCTCTTTCCGGTCATTGACTTTAACGATGCCGCGGGAAAAGGAACCGTCGGGGATTTTGACCACGACCGGAAACCCGGCTTCCGCTTCCACTCTGTCCAGATGAGAAGCGTTGCCTTTGTGCAGCAGCCAGGTCTTGGGTGTAGGCACTTTGTGGGTACGGAACAAGTCGGCCAGATAGACTTTATTGGTGCAACGCAGCATTGAGGTCGGATCGTCAATAACCACCAAGCCCTCGGCCTCGGCCTTTTTGGCGAAACGGTAGGTGTGGTGATCGATATTGGTGGTTTCGCGTATAAACAAACCGTCAAATTCTGACAGACGTATGAAATGTTGCTGGGTTATCAGCTCTATTTCAATGCCCAATTGCCTGCCGATTTTGATGAATTTTTTCAGCGCGCCGCGATTGCTCGGCGGCAATTGTTCTTCGGGGTTGATCAGGATGGCAAGGTCGAATCGCGCCGCTTTACGGGTACGGCCTTTGCGCCAAACTTTGGTACTGAACTTGTCCAACGCGTCGGCAAAAACGGTTTGCTGCGCATCATTCAGATGACGATGCGATACGGCCTTTAAGTCGGCGATTTCCCACTGCTTCGCATACCAGCGCAACGTCACCTCTAAAATCGGACAGGAAAAACGTTCAAACAACTGCCGGGCGAGATCCTGAAAAGCCGGATCAGGCGTGGTGCCGAAATAGCTCATCAAGGTTATTTCGCTGTCTTTATCGGCAGTTTTAAAAGCGCCTTTTCCCAATGTTTCCTCGAGGTCATCAAGCTGAAGCCGGTAGAGCGCCTTTTTGCCCAGATCGTTCAGCACTTTAACCGAGGGAATAACGTGATGGCCTCTGGCTTCGGCCAACAGCGAGCAATAATATCCGTCGGAAAGATACTTGTAGCTGCTGCATAGGTTGATAATGCGAACGCGTTGCTGAGATTGATCCTGCTCGGTCGCAAGATAGCTTTCAAACGTGATGACTTGGTTGCTGGGATAGTAAGGGTTCCAGTCGGAAAGATCATCAACAACCAGAAGAGTACGCGCCATAACAATAAGATCCTGTAGTAAGATAGGTCTTAATTCTGGAACCAGTCAGTTGTTTGCACAAGGGGTTTTTCTGGGTATTGAGAAATATTTCATGATTGCCTTAACTGGGACTATGCTAGAGAAAATCGTCAGGTAACCGTCATGTCATATAGTCTTCCTCTCGCCGCTATCGATACCGCCATTTTTCCCGGCAATTATGCCGCCGGTCGACAGCACTGGCTGGCCCAAGCCAATAAACTACCCAGTCATGCACGATGCCTGACTTATCCCTGTGCCGGCACCGGGCCTGAAGGCGAAGAGCTGTTTACCGATACCCTCTGGATCGGCCCGGAAGACGCATCACGGGGGCTGGTTTTGCTCGGCGGCACCCATGGCATCGAGGGCTTCACCGGCAGCGCCGTACAGATCGATCAGCTGGGCCTGATTGCCGAAGGGCGTGTTGTTATTCCGGCCAATACCGCAGTGTTGATGGTTCATGCCCTGACGCCGTGGGGTTATGCCTGGCAGCGGCGTTGCGATGCGAATGGCGTTGATCTTAATCGCAATATCGTCGATTTCTCCAAGGCGTTGCCCGAGAATAAGGACTATGAGCTGCTCAAAGATACGTTTTATCTGGCGGATGCCGCACGACGGAAAGTCGCCTTTGCCGAATTTGAGCGGCAGCATGGCCGTATCGCGCTCGAAAAAGCCGTCAGCGCCGGGCAATACAGCGATCCGGCCGGGCCGTTCTACGGCGGCGCGGCGCCCGCACACGGCAGGCGGGTCTGCGAAGACTTGATGCGCCAATACCGTTTGCAGGAGCGGGATTTGGCCGTCATCGATCTGCACACCGGCCTGGGCTCTTACGGTTACGGCGAAATCATTTGCGACCACGAGCCGGACAGTGGCGGCGCACGTACCGCCAGCCGCTGGTATGGCGAGTCGGTTGCCTTGCCGTTGCTGGGCACGTCCAGCTCGGTGCCGAAACTCGGGCTGCTCGATTACGCCTGGCATGAAATCATGAATGATCGCAGCTGTTACATCACCCTGGAATTCGGCACGTTCAGCACCGATCAATTGTTTGAAATATTATTGCGCGATCACCAACTCTGGGCGCAATCCGATAACGAGCAAGCCCGTCTGGAACACCGCAAAGTCATGCACCGTCATTTTTGCCCCAACGATCAGGCATGGCGGGAAATGGTGTTGTTCCGGGCCAGACAGGTTATTGCCCAAGGCTTGTGGGGAGTCTCATCATGAGCATTGTCATTCGTCCGGCCCTGCTAACCGACCTGAATCAGCTGGTGACGCTTGAGAATCGCTGCTTCGACACCGATCAATTAAGCCGGCGTAGTTTTAAACACTGGATAACCACAGAGCATCGGGCTTTGTTGGTTGCAGAACAGATAAATGAGATCGGTCGCACCGGTTCCTTACCGGTTGCGACACTTCCGCCATCCCTGGCAGTCGTCGGCTATATCCTGATTATTTACCATCCCGGCACCCGCTTGGCCAGAGTCTATTCGCTAGCCGTTGAGCCTCAGCACAGAGGCAAAGGCATCGCCAAACTGCTGATGTCGGCAGGCGAGCAGGCAGCCGCTGATGCCGGCAGGCTGTATCTGCGTCTTGAAGTCAGCGTCGACAACATTGCGGCGATCAAACTGTATGAATGGTTGGGCTATCAAAAATTCGGTATCTATCGCGATTATTATGAAGACCACAAAGATGCGTTGCGTTTCCAGAAACTGATCCGCCGTTATCACGGCAACTTCCAACACAAATCAGTGCACTGGCTCAGGCAAACGACGCCATTTACCTGCGGTCCCGCATCGTTAATGATGGCAATGCATGGCTTAAACAGGGCTTATCAACCTTCGGAGGAGGAAGAAATCAGCCTGTGGCGCGAAGCGACGACTATTTTTATGACGTCGGGCCACGGCGGCTGTCATCCGATAGGGCTGGCGCTGGCGGCAAAGCGGCGGCAATTTGCAGTCGAAGTTTGGGTTAACCAGACCTCAACGCTGTTTATAGACAGTGTACGTAGCGAGGCAAAAAAACGGGTCGTGGAGTTAGTCGATAACAGCTTCAAGCGCGAGGCGGAGCAGCAAGACATCAAGATACATTACGCCAATATCAGCCAGAGCGACCTGATCGGAGCCTTTAAGGCCGGAGCGATACCCTTGATTCTGATCAGCACCTTTCAAATGGATAGGAAAAAAGCGCCGCATTGGGTGGTGATGAGCGGCTTCGACGATGACTGCCTGTATATGCATGATCCGGATCCCGAAGAAATACGCCAGAGCGAACTGGATTGCCAGTTTATTCCCATTGCCTTTGAGGATTTCGACCGGATGTCCAGTTTTGGGAAAAGCCGGCTCAGAACGGCGGTGATTATTTGGCCGAGACAAGACGCAGAACAATAAAATAATTTTCGTGTTAATTTTTTCAAAATTTATGCCATTGCGACTTGTGTTCTGAAACCGATTCAACGATAATAGCCGTCCTTTAGCCAGTACGGCTAATGTTTAATGGTGATCGTGTCGGTCCTCCCGCAACGATACGCTGTAAACCCCGCCAGGCCCGGAAGGGAGCAACGGTAACAGCAGATTCGTGTGCCGGGATGTGGCTGGCATGGTCACCGCCCAAACATACTTACCTTTTCGAGCCTGCAATGAACTATCAGGTTCTCGCCAGAAAGTGGCGTCCCCATAATTTCACAGAAGTTGTCGGACAAGAGCATGTCGTCAAATCGTTAATGAACGCTTTGCAGCATGATCGGCTTCATCACGCCTATTTATTTACCGGAACGCGCGGCGTCGGCAAAACCACCATTGCCCGGATTCTAGCCAAAGCCATCAACTGCGAAAATCTCCACGATTTTAATCCTTGCGGCCAATGCAGCGTATGCCGCGATTTGGACGAAGGACGGTTTCTGGATTTAATCGAGGTCGACGCGGCATCGCGCACCAAGGTTGAAGATACCCGCGATTTGCTCGACAACGCGCAATACGCGCCCAATCAAGGCCGTTATAAAGTCTACCTGATTGACGAAGTCCACATGCTGTCCGGGCACAGTTTCAATGCCTTGCTGAAAACCCTGGAAGAGCCGCCTCCGCACGTAAAGTTCCTGCTGGCCACCACCGATCCCCATAAAATCCCCGTCACCGTGCTATCCCGCTGCTTGCAGTTTAATCTCAAGCGCTTGTTGCCCGGCCAGATTTTTACCCAGATGGAATTCATCCTTCGGCAGGAACAAATCGAAGCCGAACCGGCGGCTTTAAAATTATTATCGCGTGCCGCGGACGGCAGCATGCGCGACGGCTTAAGCCTGCTCGACCAGGCTATTGTTTACGGCAACGGCAAAGTCGGCACCGAAGAGGTCAACGCCATGCTGGGCACCGTAGCGCAGCAACCGGTTGACGACATTTTAACGGCCTTGGCCGAAGGCGACGCCAAGGCGATACTCGATAAAATAAACGAGATCGCCAATTTAACGCCGGACTTTAGCGATGTGCTGCAACAGATTTTACAAGTCCTGCATCGCATCGCCTTGGTCCAACAAATACCGACGGCAATCGACCATGATTTCGATGCGGATATGATTGCCTCGCTGGCCGCCAAATTGACTCCCGAAGATGTCCAGCTTTATTATCAGATAGGCCTGGTAGGACAACGGGACCTGGAATTGGCGCCCGATCCGCGCAGCGGTTTTGAGATGGTTATGTTGCGCATACTGACTTTCAGGCCGACCGGCGTAGCGTCGACGCCGGCCAAACCGACCCCAGCTCGCCAACCCGTTACCCAACCCCAGACAAAGACCGCTGTCAGTCAAGCACAGCCCGCTCATAATCAAGCGCAGACTGTTGATAATCCCCCTCCTCTACCGGAACAAGCCGGCATTATCGCTGAAAAAAATACTCAGGAAGTAGTCAAGCCACAGCATGACAGCACTTGGGCGGAAATGGTTGCAGCGATGAAGATTAGCGGCTTAACCCGAGAACTGGCTCATAACTGCGTACTGGCAAGTATTGACGATACTGTCTGTACCTTGATATTGGATTCGGGACATAAACAACTGCGCAGCAGTCGCACCGAAGAAAACTTGCAAAAAGCGTTACAGGCTTACCGTAAGTCACCTTTAAAACTGGTGATCACCACCGAAAAAATAACAGTCGCCACGCCCGCCGTACAATTGACCAAAGCACGCGAAGACAGACAACAGGCGGCGGTTGATGCGATCAATTCAGATGAAAATGTTCAGGCTTTAAAAGACCACTTGGGCGCCAGAGTCATGCCCGGTACCATAGAGCCCACCTAACACGCACTCGCTTAACGAGACAGGAGAAGCAAATGAAAAATGCACTCGGCAACATCATGCAACAAGCCCAAAAAATGCAGGAAGACCTGAAAAAAGCGCAGGAAGAGCTTAATGCCATGCAAGTCATGGGCGAAGCCGGCGGCGGTCTGGTGACGATCCTGATGACCGGCAAACGCGAAGCCAGAAAAGTGACCATTGATCCCTCCCTGCTGGGCGAAGACAAGGATATGCTGGAAGACCTGGTAGCCGCGGCCATCAACGATGCGGTCAATAAAGTCGCGAAAATGAAAAAAGAGAAAATGGCGGATGTCACAGCAGGATTGCCTTTGCCTCCCGGATTCCAACTACCTTTTTAACATGCACAAAAAAGGCTTATTAGGGCAATTAATCCAGAATCTGTGCTGCCTGCCCGGCGTCGGCCCTAAAACCGCTCAGCGAATGGCATTTCATTTGCTCCAGCGCGACCGCAACGGTGCGCTTATGCTGGCGCAAACGCTGCTGAGAGCGATTGATGAAATAGGCCATTGCAAGCAATGCCGCACTTTGACCGAAGGCGAACTTTGCGAAATCTGCGCCGATAAGTCAAGAGACGACTCCGTCATCTGCATCGTGGAAAGCCCGTCTGATGTCTGGATTGTCGATCAGGCAACCGTCTTTAAAGGGCGCTATTTTGTACTGCATGGCCGGTTATCGCCGCTGGACGGCATAGGACCCGACGAACTCGGCCTGGATCAACTTGAACAACAGCTGGCAACGGGGCATATTAAGGAACTGATCCTGGCAACCAACTCCACGGTTGAAGGCGAGGCTACCGCCTATTTCATCAGCGAGTTGGCCAGGAAGCACCACGTACCCGCCAGCAGAATCGCCCACGGCGTGCCCATGGGCGGCGAACTGGAGTTTACCGACAGCAACACCTTATCGCATGCGTTTAACGGCCGCGTAGGCATGTAAAGGCGGCCTGGAAGAGTTTCCCACAACCCAAAAAGGTAGAAGCTATGACTGACTGTTTATTTTGCAAAATGGTTGCCGGTGATATTAAACCGGATGTGGTTTTTGAAGACGAAAACGTGCTGGCTTTCAGGGACATTCGTCCTCAAGCTCCGGTACATATCCTGATTATCCCAAAACGCCACATTGCTACCGTGAACGATCTGGATGATACCCTGCTGGCGGGCCAACTATTACAAACGGCGGCCAAGCTGGCTGAACAGGAGGGCATTGCCGAAGCAGGTTACAGAACCGTGTTTAACTGCAACAGGAAAGGCGGACAGGACGTTTACCACTTGCACCTGCACTTGCTGGGCGGTCGGCAAATGATTTGGCCGCCGGGTTAAACAAGGCGTTGGTCAGTTGAGTCTTGATAAAGTTATGCCAATGGACGCCAAAACACAGTTGATATTATTCATAGCGCTATGCTGTCCGCTTGCAGCATTCGCTTTGGATGAAAACCCGGCTGTTAAAGTTACTCCGTTACTGAAGACAACCACCAGCTGGGACGGCAAGCCCATCGCCTATCCCAAAGGGCAAGGCGAAGTGACCGCGCTGATCGTTGAAATTGCACCCGAAGGCGAGACCGGCTGGCACGAACATCCGGTGCCTGCGTTCGGCTACATCCTGGAAGGCGAACTGGAACTAAAACTTGTCTCCGGCCAGGTTAAAATCCTCCATCCGGGCGATGTTGTGCCCGAGTCTGTCGACGTACTTCACAACGGCCGCAATATCGGCGAAGAGCCGGTTAGAATCCTGGCGTTTTTCATGGGTGAAGTCGGCAGCAAGCTGAGCATTGCCCATCCCGAATTTACGCCCCAGACCTTGCCTGACCCGGAAAAATAATCGCACATAAAAAAGCCCGGCAGGTTTCCACCTCCGGGCTTTTTCGTTTTTAGCGCCAACGCGCTATTTCTTCATTCTTTTATTAAACATTTGATCCAGTTTCTGGTTGGTTTCCTGATTGTACAGCTTTGAATTGTCAATCGGCTCCGGTTTGGGCGGCGCAACAACGGGCGCGGCGGCGACAGGTTGCGGACTTGGCGCTACCGGTTGTTCGGCCTCCTCTCCCTCTGCAAAATCCAGGTCAAATATGTCGCAGTACGAGGTATCCCTATCGAAATAATCGTCCCAGGGGTAAATAGGGTCAGTATTTGGCTTTGTTGGTAAAGGAAAAAAGACCACGTCAATCAGACCCGCACTCATACGTCCGGCGGTGTGAAACAGACCTTTGAATATTCCGCCAATAATGCCATAAAAGGGATTGCTTATATTACTTGTGATGATGACGTTTTTCGGGATTTCTATAGGGGATACGAGTATATTGGTAAAGCCCCGTAAAACCTTATTCCCTATTTTGGAACCGTAAGTCTGATCATTAGGACCTGTTGCTGTGCAGCGGGTTCGATCTCCATAGCCCTTTCCTGGACCGTAAGCTTGCATTCCGGCAGCGCTACCCAGCGGTGAAAAAGCGGCTAGAAAAGCAGTCAACAGAGCAATTATCAGAACGTGTTTATGTGTTTTCATGGATTATCCGAAGATGAGTAAGGTAAATATATAAACGGTTTGATCGAGTATAGCAGAGCTTTTGTGATTTACTTTTTCAGCGCCTTGGCAAAGGCGCTAGCCATTGAGCTTTGCACCGGCGCCTGTTGCTTGGGTTTGTGCACAGGCTTTTGGTTAATGCGCTCGGGCTTGGCATCGCTCGCCTCGGGATTGGTTTTCATCGATAGCGAAATACGTTTACGCTCGACATCGACCTCCAGCACCGTCACTTTAACCATCTCGCCGGTTTTAACCGCATCTCTCGGGTCTTTGACAAAAGTGTCCGATAAATGGGAGATATGCACCAGACCGTCCTGATGTACGCCGATGTCAACAAACGCACCGAAATTGGCGACATTGGTGACCACGCCGTCCAGCCTCATGCCGACTTCAAGGTCGGTGATTTTCTCAATGCCCGCTTTGAACTCGACGCTTTTGAATTCGGGGCGTGGATCGCGGCCCGGCTTTTCCAATTCCTGCAAGATGTCGGTCACCGTCGGCAAACCGAAATGCTCGTTGGTGTAATTGGCCGGATTCAAGCCGCGCAGAAACTGGCTCTGACCGATCAGGTCGCGGATGGATTTCCCGGTGCTGTCGATAATCGCCTCAACCACCGGATAAGCTTCAGGATGCACCGAAGACGCATCCAGCGGATTGTCGCCGTTCATGATGCGCAGGAACCCCGCCGCCTGTTCATAAGCTTTGTCGCCCAGTCTCGGCACTTTTTTCAATTGCTTGCGATTGGCAAACGGGCCGTTTTCATTGCGAAAAGCGACGATGTTTTCACTGATGCTGGAAGACAATCCGGATACCTGTTTAAGCAAAGCTACCGATGCGGTGTTCACGTCAACACCGACTGCGTTTACGCAATCCTCGACCACGGTATCGAGTCCTTTAGCCAACTGCACCTGGTTCACATCGTGCTGGTACTGGCCGACGCCGATCGATTTGGGATCGATTTTAACCAGTTCCGACAACGGGTCCTGCAAGCGCCGGGCGATCGAAACCGCACCGCGCAACGACACGTCCAGCTCGGGAAATTCCTTGGCAGCCAGTTCAGATGCCGAATAAACCGATGCGCCCGCTTCCGACACGGTGATCTTGGTAAACTTCAGCTCACTGTGCCGTTTCATCACGTCTGCCACCAACTGATCGGTTTCCCGAGAGCCGGTGCCGTTGCCGATGCTGACCAAATCAACCTTATGCTTTGCGATCAGCTTTGCCAGCGTGTTTATCGCGCCATCCCAATCCTTGCGCGGCGGGTGCGGGTAAATGGTATCCGTCGCCAGCAGCTTGCCGGTCGGATCGACAATAGCGACCTTAACGCCGGTGCGTATGCCGGGGTCCAGGCCCATCGTCGCTTTAGGCCCGGCCGGTGCGGCCAACAGCAAATCTCTTAAATTGCTGGCGAAAACCCGGATGGCTTCCAGTTCGGCCGCTTCGCGCAGCCGGAGTTTCAAATCCAGGTCGATGCGGGTGTACAGCTTGATTTTCCAGGCAAACCGCGCCGTCTCCGCCAGCCAGGCATCGGCCGGTTTTGAGGTATCAGTCACTTTCAAATGACGAGAGACAAACTGGGCGCAAAGGTCGTGTTCTTCTTTGTCATCAGCGCCGGGTTTAAGGTTTAGATTCAGCAAATCCTCGTTACGGCCGCGAAACAGCGCCAAAGCCCGGTGCGACGGGATTTTGTTGATCGCTTCTTCGTAATCGAAATAATCCTTAAACTTCAGCGCTTCCTGTTCCTTGCCGGCGACAACAGTCGCGTGCATCAAGCCTTTTTGCCAGATGCGCTCGCGCAGTTCGGCCAACAGCTCGGCGTCTTCGGAAATGCGCTCCATAATGATCTGCCGTGCGCCGTCCAATGCAGCAGCGACATCCGGCACGCCTTTATCGGCATCGATAAAGCCTGCGGCGACTTGGTCGGGAATCAGGCTGCGATCGTCCAGCAACGCATCGGCCAGCGGCTCAAGCCCCGCTTCGCGGGCAATTTGCGCCTTGGTGCGGCGTTTGGGCTTGTAAGGTAAATACAAATCTTCGAGCAGCGTCTTGGTGTCGGCATCGATAATGGCTTTTTCCAGTTCCGGCGTCAGCTTGCCTTGCGAAGCGATGCTGTCCAGAATGGTTTTACGCCGAGCGTTCAGTTCGCGCAAATAGCCCAATCGCTCCTCGAGCTGTCTCAATTGCGTGTCGTCCAAGCCTCCGGTCACTTCCTTACGGTAGCGGGAAATAAACGGGACCGTCGCCCCTTCATCGAGCAAATCGACAGCGGCACGGACTTGTTTGGGATTTACAGCTAATTCTTCGGCAATACGTTGGATGACATCCATTTTTCGATTCTTGGGCAGTTAAGAGATGGGCACATTTTAGCAGCTGGACCGGGATATGGAGAAAAGCTAATTAGCAGGGGTGGCCAGACCTTCCAGGTTTTTAAAACCCGGAAGGTCTAATCCTGCGTAGAAAATGCCCGACTTGACACAATTGTCCAGCGGTTTACGTAGCGTCCAAATATAGCCGGACGACCATTCCAATCATCGCGGATTGCGCGGCCCTTTTTCAGCGTTCTCTTCGGGATGATGCTTAGAATCGTAAAATTTGCCGGAATAGACGACAGCAACAGAGGTGGCTAATTCTTAGCCATTTTAACAAAAAGACCTGTTGGGATAGGTGCTTATACTTAAAAGCCATAGGTCAGACACAAGTTTATCCACAGATTTTGTGGATAAACCACAACGCCTTCTAACATCTAAATAAAGCCCTAGATGCTGGCAACATTAAAGCATATTTTGTGACACTGAAGCCGTTGCGGAGATTAGGCGCTTTTTCTCCGCAATAAATGCGGAGAATAGCCTTGCCTTTGCGGAGATAACGCCAAATAATATCCGCACTTAATGCGGAGAAAATAATGATCTACATCCGGCAACAATCCGACTGGCCCAATTGGCGTTATGACATGGAGCGACTGGCAACACCGCTAGCGAGCACTCGGCATGTTCAAGGCCGTCTGCTGGGACGCATGGAACTGCTCGGTTTTAAGCTACGAGACGAAGCTTGGCTGCAAACGTTGACTCAAGACGTCGTCAAAACCAGCGAGATCGAAGGCGAACGCCTGGACACCGAACAGGTGCGCTCATCAATTGCCCGGCGTCTTGGCACCTGTGACCGTCACGTTGAAGGCATTGTCGAAATAATGCTGGACGCCACGCAGCGTTATGCCGAACCGCTGACTGCCGAGCGCCTGTTTGCATGGCACGGAGCCTTATTTCCGACCGGCCGTAGCGGTTTATCGCAGATTCGGATAGCCGCATGGCGTGATGATGCGAGCGGACCGATGCAAGTCATCTCGGGCTCCATCATCAATCCATGCGGGCGCGAAAAAGTGCATTACACCGCGCCGCCGGCAAACCGGCTGGCACCGGAAATGACGGCATTTCTGGACTGGTTCGAGCAGCCCCATCAGCTCGACCCGGTGCTCAAGGCGGGACTGGCGCACTTATGGTTTATTACCCTGCACCCGTTCGACGACGGCAACGGCCGTATCGCCCGCGCCATTGGCGACATGGCATTGGCAAGGTCGGAGCAGTGCCCGCAACGCTTCTACAGCCTGTCGGCGCAGATTCAGCAAGAGCGCGCCGACTATTACAACATACTGGAACGCAGCCAAAAAGGCGATTTGGACGTGACCGAATGGCTGCTGTGGTTCCTCGCTTGCCTGCAACGCGCCATCGCTCAAGCCGACGAAACACTGTCAGCCGTGCTGGCAAAAGCCAAATTTTGGGAATGCTTTGCCAGCGCGCCAATGAACGAGCGTCAAATCAAGGTGCTCAACCGGCTTCTGGACGGCTTCGAAGGTAAGTTGACCACTTCCAAGTGGGCCAAGCTGGCGAAATGCTCGCAAGACACCGCTTATCGCGATATTCTCGGGCTTATTGGGTTAGGCGCGCTGGTAAAAGCGGAAGGTGGAGGCAGGAGTACGAACTATGAGCTGGCGCTGCTGAAGTGATTGGAGAATGCCGCATTCTCTATCATGGACGAAGTGCAAAAGATGTTCTGAATAAAGTGAAGCGCGTCTTTCGCGCTATTTAAACACCGCATCAGACTAAACCGCTAAATCGCATAGGATGTGCCGACCAAGGAGGCGCATCCTATGCGATCGATGCGCTTCGTACCTTAGCTCATCCTATGTTCCTAAACAATCATATTCTCAAAGTCTTATTTTGTTCGTTGTAGAAATCACCAACACAATAATCGCTACAATTAAGATCTGGAGCAATCATTGATGTTGTAAAGATGATCTGATGTACAGTTGTTAAGCTTTTCGACAGCTTGACGATCTCACGCTGAAAAAGCTGACTTCTTTCTTCCTCCATCCCTTTATCTTCAACGTTATCCATCAATAAGAATCGAGGATATAAATAGCTGGCATCTTCGCAAGATGCTTTTAACATAGCCAGCCTAAATGAATTTTTAAGATAAACCATCGAACTTGCTGAGAACAGTGCTCTATCGTCAATGGTAACTTTATCCTCAGCAAAATCGAAATCAACTTTCTGGCCTTCGTTAAAAATTTCCTCATGATTTTTATCTGCGCGAATAAGCTCAAGAGTTAATGCTGAGAGTCGTAATTTTTTATTTGTTATTTCTCTTTCAACTTTAGCCTCTGCCCGTTGGATTTCACTTTTGAGTGTGTTGAATTTACCTTGCAGAGCTTCACGCTCATCGTACAATTCATACAACTTTGCAAACTCTAACTTGCTGTTATTCAAAGCAGTGATTTGACTTTTTAGTGCTCCAACTTCATTGAGCTTCAATCTCAATTGAATATTGATATAACGTTGAGGCTTTCTCAATATATCTAAGTCACGTTCAAGCTCACCTAATCGTATACTTGCTTGATTGAGGTTGACCCTATACTCACCAAGCTTATGCTGCTTAATCTCAATAAGTTTTTTAGATTCGGTGACCTGAAACTCAATTTCTTTTCTTACTTTGAATGTCGGATCAATGTCACTTTCGTCTTCATCAGACTTTTCGCTTCCACAAACTGAACAGCCAGCGACTTTCTTTACTAGCTTAACTTGACATGCAGGACAATGATTAAAGGTTATATCGGAGAGTGCACTAATTGTATTTTTTGTCTCTTTTAACGCAACGATCCGAGCATTCAAAGAGGCAATAAAAAGTTGAGAATCGTTAATCTCAAATGATGTTCTGGATATTTTTTCACTAATTCTTGTCTGATCTTCTCTTGCTTTTTGAACATCATCAACAAGCTTACGGAGTATCATCTCTTCTTTTTCGCTCTCGGCATTTTCAACGTTATCGAAAGAGTCTTCAATTTCTTCTTCCAATTTGCCAATTCCAGCTTGCTTCTCGTGAATCTCACTGTCGATTTCATCAACAGTTTTGATCGTGCCACCTAAAAAGGTATGAATAGTTTTAATCTCTTTTACCCTATTATCTAAAGTAGCTTCGAGTTTTTGCAAACTGACGCGTTTTTCATAAAGCGAGAAATCTGAAAGACCGATCAATAACTCACCAATAGCTTTGCGTTTATTGGGTGAGTCGAAACGGTCAAACTTAAACAATCGGTCAGGTGAGGTCATTTGATCAACATACATCATTCGTAACAGCTGATGCATTGTAATGCTGTTATTATCCTCAGATTTAGAATAAGGAATACCTAATTCCTTGAATATAGCTTGGTAAAAGCTTTCTTTTGTATCAGCATTATAAGGATATCTTATCCAGTCAGTATTTGCAGCGGCATTGGCTTCCTCAAAGCCGCCAGAAAAAATATCCATGCCTCGACGACCAGCTTCTTTAATCTCTCTCTTAAATGTATAAATATTTCCACTCAGACTGACCTCGGTATAAACAAAATCACAAAGTCTTGCCTCATTTTTTAGTTTGGTTAAGTCACCGCCTAAACCATAAAAAATAAAGTCAGAAATGGTGGATTTACCAGAGCTATTCTTGCCCCTAATGATATTTACTCCCGTGTGGAAACATTCATCATAAGCCCGTTTCGCTCCTCTAGTAATTACAAGTCTTTTAACTATTAAGAAGGGCTTATACTGCATCATATCGATATTCCATCAGACCTGTTCTTTTCTTTAAACCAGCTTCGCCGGCCAGATTAATTTGATTAAGTAACGTTACTAATTCACCGAAAAAATTATCAGCGTTATACTGATTATCGGTTAATAATCTTGTGATAGGTTCGCTATAGAAACCCGAGGATAATCTAAGCTTGCCATCAACTTCTCCAAAAATATCTTTAGAAACTAATATTTGTAGGGCTTGAATATGGTAGTCACCCATTTCAGAGAAAAGCCGCTTTTTATCTGGTAAGGTTTCATAAGGTTTTTGTATACCAGCAGCTTTCTTCTTTATCTCTGATACTCCTTTGAGCCTAGGAAAACTAATATCATTTACAAGGTGTGGAAATAGAAAGAACAGGTCATAAATTCTTAATCTTGTGAAGTCGAATTCTTCAAGCTCTTGCAGGCTAGCAATTGTGATGAACCTAAACATACAATGGTATATGTCACTTCGAGGATGATAGATAATCATAAGCTAGTCCCATGCAATGTAACAATTGCCTGTGAGAACATACAGCAATCCGAACAGCTCTTCTTTATCAATTTGCAGGCTACAGCCTTCGACATTGATTAAAAGGGGCTCAATGATCCGATCAAGAATTCTGTCATCAATTTGGTAATGATTGAAGTCGCCTGATTTTATTCGAGAAGTTATTTCACTCAAAAAAGCAATCCGAATCTCAGCCAAAAGGTATGTATATATCTTTTGAGCGGATTCAAAGTGACAGTTTTTTGTAATTTTCTTAGTAATGGACTCTTTGGCCTCCATTGCGAACTCGACTAAGTGCACCCTATCTCCATCTATTAACTTTTGACTAAGGTCGCGCAGATTACCCTCAACTTTCCGATTAAGAAAATTGTTCAACTTATCGGAAAACTGCTTGTATTCAGGATTTATTCTTATTTCTCGCTCGTGCTCCTCAATCAACGCGCGTAACCGTTTATCTTCACGGTAAACAATAGGTTCTTGGTAATTGTTATTAGTGATATTGTTGAAAATACGGTTATCGTTGACATCACGACCGCTTACATGTCCATCAGATTGTATGTCACTTAGCGAAACACGATTTGAATCAAAAACTGGCACTAGCTGATTACCCATTTTTGTCACGGCCAACGACATCCCCACCCGCGCGGATATTTTTCTGACTAACTTTATTAACAGATGATCTACTTCGAAAAAATATATATCCAATTATGGAAATAATAAGACTTAAAACAAATACTCCTAATCCAGAAAAAAGCACATCAAATTTTTGTTGAACCCAGTGAATAATACTATCCATTAAATTTAAATCCTCTTTTGAGTTTGAGCTAACACCATGAGCTTTAGTTACAGGCAACTATATATTTTTAAAATTTTTATATATTCTCTATTTTTTACTCTTAAAGCAACAAAGTTTTAATGTTAGCCTCTTTTATTAACTGCGCCTCCTCTGGAGTGGAATAATATAGGGCCATAGGACCATAAGTTGAGCTAAATGCGACGAAGCTCAACATTCGTTATAGAAATTGCATGGTTATCTTTAACAATGCTCAATGTCAGCACCTACGCCTTTCAATTATCTAAAAAAGGATTTTTAACCACTAATTGCCCATCGATTTCCTGGCCGTGCTGCATATCTTCCGAATACAAAACGGTGCAGCCGGATTCAACAGCCGAACTGACGATCATACTGTCGTACAAAGAAAAACCGAATCGTTCCGCAATTTCCAGCCCGCGTTCGTGGGTATCGACAGTCAACGCTTGGCTTTGGCATACGGCGCGCACTGTTGCCAGTACGTCGCGTATTTCGGCATAGCTCATGCCAAGTTTTCGGAATGCGACCGAGGTAAATTCATTGAGCACTTGAACGCTGATGATGCCACCCGCTGCAATGATGGCTTCGGCCCGATCCGCTTTGGCATTATCTTCGGACAGCAAATACAACAGCACATTGGTATCGAAAAACGGCTTATTGTTCTTCATGGGCTTCCAAGCGGTCGAACTTGAAGTCGGCGGGCAAGCGCCCCCGGTATTTACGCAACCGGGCTAACAATTCTTGCGGACTGGGTTTCTTCTCAAGTTCGAAAACCCGTTCACCGGCGATATGAATCTCGATGTCATCGCCTTCTTTAAGCTGAAGCGCTTCGACAACCGGCGCGGGCAATCTTACGGCCAAGCTGTTACCCCATTTTGCGACTTGCATGACAGACTCCTATTTTAGAATAGATATACATTTTTTCATTGTATATCCACCCTAATTGACTGTCTAAGGATTTCGCCATAAATAACTTCCTTCTATGGTTCCCGCGCTCCGCGCTCGTCGTTACACAAGTCTGTTCAAGTTATTTGGACTTGGATGTAGGCAGGCCACGGGGCACAAGTAAAACCGCCTGGCGTCAGCAAGGGTGGGCGTTTTCCGGCCTACGTCGAGATGTGTATAACGACGAGCGCCGCGCGTGGGAACCACAAGTATTGACTGTCCAATGTCTCTTTATTTGTTTATATGCGGTGTAGTCTTTGCCTGCCGGAATAACGACGTAACTTAACGGTATTACCCTAGCCGCCGATCAGTCATCATCCTCATAGTCCTCTTCCCAATTCGGATACTGCTCAGGCGGCGTCCCGCGTTTTTCGACCACCGTCAGCTCGGAATAATTCGTCTCCGCCGACGGCATGGCTTCAACCTGAATTTTAAACTCCCAATCATCGCCGAAATCAAAATGGAAAATGAAGGTCATGCCTTTATATAAAGGCAAGTAACCGACCGGGCAATCATCGGTGCAATACTTATGGTCACTATCCGCGTAAGGATGCGCGATGCGTTCCTCTACGCCGTATTCGTTTTTATAAATAAACTCATACAAATGATCGTTATCAAAATCGAAGGCATCCAAAATGCCGTACGCCAATTCATCGAGACTGATGTCGGCAGGAACGGCTATTTTGCACCTTGCTTTACCCAGCGATACGTTGAAAATATAAGCCCCTTCTTCCGTTATGTTACGCTCGACCTGAAGCAAGCTTCTTTTCCAATCCGGGACGAAAACGCAACCTATACATAGTGTCGCGATGGCTCTTAACATCGAGTCTATCCCCTAAATATTTCTGGAAAAATAACAAGCACTCGTAAAAGCATGCCGGATTAAGAAAACTTCGTCTTTCCCCCAGCATTGCCGCGTCCGCGCGGTAATAAAACGCTTGCAGCAACGAAAAATAGCACTCAGCCGGAGTCAGTTTGTTCCAGTCGGCAAGCACTTCTTCGTTGAGCATTAATTTGGCTTTTTCCCATCGGGGACCACGTAACTCAGGCCCGAGCTGCGTAGCAGCAGGTAAAGCCCGTTAATATAGGGAAAGGATTTTGCACCGGGCGTTTTAATTTAACGTCCTAAGGATGCGTCAACAGCCGGTTTATATCCGCCAGCGTATTCAGGGCAAGTAACTGCGTTTTTTCGGAAACGGCAATGCCTGTTTTTCCGATAAATTCCAACAGGCTGTTAAAGTCTTTTAACAGCGTTCCCGGTTCTGTATCGCTAAACTGTTGCTTTTTCAGAATCTCGATTTGTTCGGGCGTACAGGGCGTTAGTGTGTCGGTCATTGATTTTTTCCTGTTTTTTCCGCAATCAACTGTTTCAATAACTCTTTACAGCGAACCATACCTTTTTCAGCATAATCGTTCCACCAATCTTGCCTGGCTTTATAGACTGGCGACAGCCGGTCAATAATCAATAAATCGTAAATATTGACCCATTCGCCTTCCACTTTAAGCGCCAGTCGAGGGTTAAAAATATAAGCGCCGTGCTTTACCCGATAGAATAGTTTGCGGTTATGCTTGTCGTCTTTATCGATTTCGTTTTTGGACAGAATGCTCGACAAATAAGCCCGTTGTTTGCGCCGTTCGGGAAGCACGCAATTGGGAATGTGCCGCACCGCATCGATAAAATCCTGGGTCGCAAAACCGTCGAGCCGATAAGCCATTTTTTTCGGCATCACCCGGTAAAACATCGCGATCATCAGGTTCAGCATGAAGAACTCCATGCTGTTTTTATCGAGCTTGACCAAGCGACCGTCGACCTGGATGCTCATGCTGGTCGGTTCTAACAGCTCATAAATATCGGCCAGTTTCTTCTTGGCGTAGGCGTCGCTACGATCCGATTGCGCCAGCGCGATTTGAAACGCGGTCAAGCCGTTGCCGTCGACTTTTTCGGTATCGGCACCCAACTCAAACAGCGCTTTGACCACTTCGACATTGCCCATCCAGGCTGCAACCATCAACGGCGTTTGATTGAAGATATTGCGAAAATCCGGGCCGTATTGATCGACTTGCTTGAGTACGGCATCCGGTTTTTTAAAGCTGTAGGCACCGTAATGCTTTTGTTGCAGCATCTGCAAGCCTTTGTCCGGCTGCTTGGCGGCTTTGAATTCGGCTTTCAGCAGGCTGTTGATAATGTCGCGGTCTTCATAGACCAGGCCGTATTCGAATAACGTTATCTTGGCGTTTTTATCGTTGGCTTCGAAGGCTTTGCGTTTCAGGTCGGCCAGGGTTTCGGCAGTGATAACCTGCCAATCCGGCGTTTTTTGCTTCAGGATTTCGTTGCGAATCCGGTCGGCCTGTTCCTGCTTGCCTTGCAGTTCCAATTTATGCGCTTCCTGTCGCCAGGCATCCAAACTGGAATTTTGGCTGGCGAGTTGCAAGCTGCCTTGGGCATCACGCAAACCCAATAGCTCCAGCAAAGGCTGCTTCGGACTGCTTTCAATCCAGTACAGGTTTTTAACGGCCCGCGTTATCGCGACATATAAAGCGTTGATATAGAACTTGTAAACTTCCAGCGATTTGTCGGTTTTATCCTTGGCGCGGGCGTATTTAATGTCCAGCTCCAAATCGGCTTGGCTGACGCCTTTGCTGATTTCGCGGTAGCGGACTTCTTCCTGGCTTAGGAAGTTGTACAGGATGATGTTTTCGTATTCCAGCCCTTTGGCTTCCTGGATCGTAAATACCAACGGCGTGCTGAAATGCTGCTGGGCCGCCGGTTTTTGGTCGACAGTCATCACGATGACCGCAAACATCGTCGACGCCCTGGTTTTGTTGTCCAGTTCCTGGCGAATGGTCGCGGTATCCTGCAAAAACAACACCTCGCCCTGGGTGTGGCCGTTGCTTTCGACCAGGTAATGGCTTTCCTTGTCAATGGAACCGAAGCGCTGGTTCTTGATTTTTAAAATCTTGTTGGCAATGTCGGTAACTTGCGGCGAATTGCGGTAGTTGGTGTTCAGTATCCTGATCAATTCGTCCGAGGTTTGCAGATCCTCCTGCCGGTAAAACAGGCTTTTGACTTTCGACCACGAAAAGAAGTTCGGGTGGACAATCTGGTTGGAATCGCCGCACAAGATAAAATCCTGCGCCTGGCGTAGCGCCTTGATAATCAGGTAAAGCTGGATATTGGTTAAATCCTGGACTTCATCGACCACGACAAAATCGTAACTGGGCTGGACATGCTGTAAATACTGATGGCTGACGATGTTGCTGTCGTACAATTGCTGCTCTCGCAAGAAACCCAGGTATTTTTCAAAAACGTCGTATACCGCATCGCGTTCTTCGCCGAGGAAAATCGATTCCTTGACGCCCAGATTCAGGTAATCTTCGCGGCTTAACCAGCTTTTGTCGGTAGCGGGTCCGGTGATAACGCCGCGAAACTCTTCAAACAATTTGTGCGCATCTTTCAGTGGGCCTTGACGGTAGCGGCTAAACCACTGTTGGAAAGCCTGGAACGTAACCGGCCTGCCCGCCGGCACCCGGATACTCTCCAAAAACTCTTGGAACGATAAAAAATCGATCTGCTGGTCGGGATTGTCGTAATAGTGTGCGAAATACAAATCACGGGAATTTTTGACCAGATAAGCCGACTGGGTTACGTACAGCACGTCGCCGACCGCCTGTTTCATTTTTTCCAGCGTCAGCGCGGTTTTGCCGCTGCCGGCCGAACCGATTACGATCAGCGGCGGCTGCAAGTCGTAAATCGACTGCTGGCGCTCGTCAAACGAGATGATTTTATCCAGCAGGTTAAATGAGCCGTGATCGGGATTCAGGTAAACCAGTTCCTTGCCGCCGGTTTCATCGGGCTTGGCGACGACCGGGATTTTATCTTCATCAATATCGCTAACCTGGCGCAAAAAACGCGAATCCTGGTAAGCATGGTTTTTAATGAACTCCAGAATCAGTGCATAGTTTTGCTGCCGGTAGCGATAAATCGAAAACAACAAACGGTCGCGCTGGTTCAGCTTGGCCCGGTACAGATTGTCGCCGACTTTTTTCACTTCCGCCGATTTGAAGTCATCGTCTTGCAGGTATTTTTGCAACTTGGCGAAGCCGGGAATCGTTTTGGGATTGAGTTCGTTATAGAGCAGGATTTTCACGGTTCGTTTTTATGCTATGGGTTAGTTGATTGAAACGGTACGGATTATATCGGGTCTCACTGAAGATCTTTGCCGCCCTGTTTAAGAATGGTCTGGATATCCTGCACACACCGCTCAACTGCGTTTTTTAGGATTATGGTCGATGCGACGCCAAGCGACAAAAAGCTGCCGCCCGGCTTATCAAGCTTAATTTTAACCGGCGTTACGGATAATCCACAAAAGTCACGAAAAAGAGAATTCGGCACAGCATTACATTGCCGACAAATGCCCGCTTCCAATTCTTTTTTAAATCCGCGTCATCCGTGGCTATTTTTCGTGAATCACTTCTTGCCTCTGAATATGTATACCATCAATTATTCTTAAAAATTACGGCTGCACTTTAAACGTCTCCGTAAAAGTATTGCCTTTCGTGCACACATCTCTCTTCGTCGGCAATTCGCAAGACGTATCGGTCACTTCGGCTTTTAGCTCGCCGGCTTTGTCCGGCACGAAATAGAATCTGAAATTAGGATCAGAGCTAATCGCAATGTCGGTTTTTGCGGTAAACACCGTTTTGCCGTTAAACGATACTTTAACATCCTTAACAAAATGCGATTTTTTAACAAAGCGCGTTATTTGATCCATTTGCATGCCGGTGATGTTCGGATGGCTGATCATTAACTGCACTAAGTTGGGTTCGCCGATTTTGACTTCGTCTTCCAGCCTGAATTTCATTTTGCCCAAACGGCTCATCGCTTCGTCTAAGTTAGCGCCGATCGGAGCGGAACAGCCGCCGCTGGCTTTGACGAATTTTTTGGTCATGACCAGTTTGCCGTCATTCATTTCGGCAATCGCGCGAATATTGCTGTTGGAGTTGACCCGTATCCGCATCGCTACGTCGGCTTTGCCGCTGTCCGGGCTAAAGTCAAAATCGCCGACGAACGGGAACGGGTTGTTGTCGACCAGCACCAGGATGCGCTTGATGTAGTTGTCCTTGGTTTGCTTGATTTTGCTGACGATCCTGAACGGCACTAAGGCCGGATCTTCGGCGCGCACAGGCGCTTCCAGCTCGATGACATCATCGGATTCTGCAATCGTTTGCTGAGCAAAATACTCAGGCTTCAAAACGTTATTCCAAATCTTTTCATCTTCAGCAGCGAAAGCGGCAATCGGTAATAATGCAGTTAACAGTAGTGCTGGTAATAAGTTTTTATATCTCATAGCGTGTTCAGGTTTTATTTTAGTTGTGAGCTTATTGCCCTATTCCCATTCTAACTCGGCAAAAGCGGTGGTGACATTTTTGCGGTGATAGTCGTCGAACAAGGCCCAGTTGTTTTTTTCGGAAGAGCCGATGGTTTGCACGGCGTCTTCCAAATGCCGGCCTTTTTTAATCGCGGCGCGGATTTCGGTCTGCAACAAGGTCAGGTAGTGTTTTTCCGGTTGGATGCTTTGCGGCCAATCGCTGACCACATCGCCATGCCCCGGAATTACGTAACGGAACGACTGCTTTTCCAGCTTGTCGATTTCCGCCAGCCAGCCTTTCAAGCTGCCGTCCAACGTCGGCACGTGCTCGGTAAACAGCAAGTCCGACAGCCACATCGTGTCGCTTTCCTGGTCGTACACGCTCAAGTCGTTGTCGGTATGGGCGGCAGGATGGGCTTTCAAGACTAAAGTCCGTCCGCCCAGGTCCAGCTTCATGCTGTCTTTGACTTCGATGTCGGGCGGAATCAAATCGGCGGCGCTCATTTTGACGCCTAACTGCTCAGCAGCTTTGTCCAGATAATACGAGCCGCGCGCGGCCATGGCCCGAGCCAGTTTATAGTGGCCGACGAACTTGACGCCGGGCGCTTTGAATGCGCTGTTGCCGTTGATATGGTCGGGATGGACGTGGGTGTTGATCACGTAGCAGATCGGCGTTTTGGTGGTTTCGGTAACCGCTTGCTTCAACGCCGCGCCCTGCTCGGGATTGCCGCCGCTATCGATGACCGCGACGCATTTTTGCCCGACGATGAAACCCAGGTTGGCGATTTCGCCGTGGTTTTGGCTGTCCGGAAACAGATGCTTGCCCAAATGCACATACACGCCATCGGTAATTTCTTTAACCGGCAAAGCGGCGGCTGTGGTTTGCAGGGACACTATGGATAAAGCAAACAGCAATAAGACTCTCATTAGTTTTCCTTATTAAATCTATTTGATGTGCCGATACTTTTCCAGACACAAAGTCAGGTAGATTTTAGCTAGTTTCTTCGTTTATTGACGAAAAATAATTATTGGTCAAATGAAGCCGATCGCGCAGATTAACCCATTATTCTACGGCTTCGATTCAACCTGAATATCTTTCAACAAGCGGTCTTGTTCGGAGGCTTCGATCATTTTTCTGAAATTATTGACGGCGTTCGTAAACGGCTGATCCTCATTGAAGCCCGGCAAATGGTTTTGACCGCACTGTTCCAAGGCATTAACCACATAAGAAATAGTCAGTTTATTGACATCAACCCCAGGCTGATAAACCTCATTTTCATTATTGTCTTTAAACTCGACAATAATATGGCTTGCCATTAGCTTTAATAAAATGGATTGAATAATGGCTATCGGGATACCCAAGCTTTGAGCTATTTGGGTGGCGGTTAAGGGATTATTTTTGGGAATAAAATTTTTAATGATTAGATGAGTGATTTGCAAGGCAATGACTTTTTTTAAGGAATAGCTCAAGTTGGAAAACTCGCTGCTATGTTGGTAATTTTCATAATTCTGCAAAAAAAAGTCTATTTCACTACCGAATAAGACAATCATCCAGGCGATTTGTAACCAGATGACAAATAACGGTAACGCCGCAAGACTGCCATAAATGGCATTATAGGTTGATACGCCAATCTGCAAACTTAGATAAGCCCATTGCACGGAAATATACATAACAGCAGTGACAAAACCGGCAATGATGCCGGCTTTGTAATCGATTTTACGGTTAGGCATAAAAATAAACGTGAAGGCAAACAGCCCCGTCATCAACACCAAAGGCATCAAGCTCAGCAGCCTGATGACCAGCCATCCGCCAGCAGCCGGCAGATGAATGGCACTCATTAACCAAGTTATCTGGGTTTTAAGAAAGACCGTAATACTGCTGGAAGTGATTAACAGGATCGGAGCCAGTAACATGAGGGACAAGTAATCGCTGAACTTGCGGCCTAATGATCTGTCCTGCTCGACTTTCCAGATATAGTTGAATGACTCTTCGATATTGCCGATGACTTTAATGATGGTCCAAAACAGGATAATGATGCCGGTCCCCGCGACAACCTCGCCTTTAGTGCTTTCCAGCAGATTCTGTGCAAAATCGATTAATTGCAATACCATCGTTTCCTGGCTGGGTATTTTTTCGATGAGTTGTTCTCTCATCATCTTTTCAAAGCCGAAACCCTTAGCGATGCCGAACAGCATCGCGATGATAGGCACTATCGACAATACGGTATAAAGCGTTAATGCCGATGCCCGGAGCGAACATAAATCACGCGAGAAACCTTGAACGGATAATATGATTACTTTTAAGGACTTCACTGCTTTGGCTTTTAATGGCGGAAGTTTATCCTCATGTAATAACCATATATCCTTTTTAAAGAAATTGATTATGTTGAGTTCCATAAGCTGATCTTATACGTTTGAGTTAAAATTAACTTTAAACAATGGGCTGGTTTAAAGCAGTATGCTCTCTACTCATTCGATCTCAGTAAGCATGATGGATATTGCAACATTTTGCCGCAGTTTTAAAAACTATAAAAAATTTTAAGCAAACAATGAGCATAAGACTTTGGTGCCGCTTACCTGATGAATGCTAAGCCATTTTCTATAATGGCGACGATTCTTGAGGCTGTTTCAGAAAAGCTAAGCCCCTGATGTTTTATAGCTGTTCGCTAAAAGCTCTAAAATGCAAAAAACACAGAGTTAAATCGCATGCAAAACCTTGTTGTACATGATCAAGAAGCGCCGGTACGAGAGATATTAGTTCTTGGCGACTCCCATACAGTCGTTTTCTCTCACCCGCTGTTTAAAGAAAGATTCCCGAATTTCTTTTTCAATGTGGTGACCGTTATTGGCGCTACGGCATCGGGACTGGAAAACCCCAATTCAACAACGAAGGCCTATCCTGTCTTCAGAGATGCTGTCCGGGAAAGCGCTGCAAAGCTAGTCGTTGTGATGCTGGGCGAAGTGGATACCGGTTTTGTCATTTGGTACCGGGCGCAAAAATATCAGGAGTCTGTCGCTGCAATGATGGACCAAGCCATCGCCAGCTATTCGGGGTTTTTGGCTGAATTAAAAATGCGCTTCGAGGTTGTCTGCATCAGCACCCCGCTGCCCACCATTCAGGATGGCAACGACTGGGGCGATATTGCCAATGCCAGACGGGAAGTCACCGCCTCACAAACGGACAGAACCGCGCTGACCCTGGAATTCAACCGGGCCATGCAGCGGTTTTGCGCACAAAACCGCATTCGCTACCTCATGCTGGACGATTTGTCTCTCGGTGAACACGGCATCGTCAAGGCTGATCTGCTCAACAATGAGCGCAGTGACCATCACTATGATCCCGACCCATATTCCCGCTTGCTGGTTGAAGGATTAACGGGAGTGCTTTGATACTGATAATAATTAAATTTGCAAAGCAGTGTGTCCACTCGCCCCGGCAGCTTTCTAAGCTTAATTAACTGATTGCTGCCAGTTCCCGAAGCTTTCCCAAGAAATAGTTAAAACTGGGGGATGCGTTATTATCCACATTCAGATATGGGTTAATACTCTCAGCCCACGCAGATTTTTCAGATCCTACCACATGCCATCCTAAGCTTGAAAGATGTAGCCTCTTCCTTATAATAAACTTCAAATTCAATTGCTCCTGATTGACCTTGAGAGCGTATTTTTTCAAAGCCACCTCGGCCACGTAAATCACATGCTTCCTCTACACCGAATTTAAGTGCGTCAGCCAAAAAACCAAAAACATCAAATAAGGTACTTTCTCCCACACCGTTTTTACCAATCACAACAGTCATAGGAGTGAGAGGCTCTGATTTTTGTTGATTCCATAACCTTCCCAAAGTAACGTCTCTCAATGCACGAAAATTCTTTACCCTGATACCTTCGATTTTAGCCATTTTTCGCCTTCCCTTTTTCAGTTGTTTGATTGCAACACCATGCAGTTCATAAATACCGTATTGGAAGTAAACTCAGAGTAGAACTTGCTTTACAACATTGCCAAGGCGCTTTCATAATCCGGTTCATTAACAAGCTCGCTGACCAATTGCGTATAAATCACTTTGTCATGCTCATCGATAATGATGACGGCTCTAGCCGTTAAACCGCGAAGGAAAGTATCGGTAATTGTTACGCCGTAGTCATCGGAAAAGCTGGAGCGGAAGGTTGACAAAGGAATGACGTCTTTTAAGCCCTCCGTTTCGCAAAAACGGCTTTGTGCAAAAGGCAAATCGGCGGAAATGGCTAATACGACGGTATTGTCCAGATGCGCGGCTTTTTGATTGAATTTACGTGTTGACGCCGCACAGGTTGGTGTATCGAGGCTGGGGACGATATTCAGGACTTTTCTTTTTCCGGCATAGGTCGCCAGTGTGACATCCACTAACTCGCGGCTGGTCAGGGAAAACGCCGGGGCATCGCTGCCTACTGAAGGCAATTCGCCGGATGTATGCAGGGGTTTGCCTTGAAATGTGATGGTTGCCATGATTGTTTCCTGTAATGTTGGTTTAATAACAAACGATCCTTTTGCGAGGTCGAGTCGTAGTAGGCCGGAATACCCATAGGACACAAGTAAGCCGGTTTGAGCGATAGCGAAAACTGGCGTTATTCCGGCCTACGTCCTGTGAAGGTATTCGTTTTTATAATAAAACGAAAAATTAACCACGAAGGCACGAAGAACACAAAGGAAAGTAATTGTTTATTTGAAAACTTCATGTTCTCGGCAATTGCTCCTGCGTTGCCTACATGGACAGATATTTGCTCCTGCAATATCTGCATTGACCACATCCCTGTGGATTATGTAGGTACTTAGCGTGAGCACGACTGCAGGAGGTACGACCCCAAGGATGGGGCTTACAAGTGTAGGTTTTTTCACATCACATCATCCACAGCACAAGCACCCGAAGTTATCGTATGGGGTCCCGGCAGCTTTGGCCATGCTTCCGGTCGTCC
>Ga0208116_1000045_pt1 | contig 69401 bp, 58 predicted proteins | sample LakWasMeta9_HOW4_2_FD_183859 | JGI IMG/M metagenome (GOLD analysis project Ga0208116, IMG submission 183859) | Freshwater sediment methanotrophic microbial communities from Lake Washington under simulated oxygen tension - Sediment Metagenome... | ecosystem: Environmental > Aquatic > Freshwater >... | reverse complement strand
CTTGATCGCCGTCGATGTAGGTGATGGCGCTCTCGCAACTGGCGGTGTTGCCGTAACCTTCATCCAAGGTCACGTAATGGCTTTGACTGCGCAATTGGGAGATGTCGATGGCTTTTTCACCCTCCACGCCGATGAAAGCCGGCAAGAAGTAATTTTTATCGTCCAGCGTCAAGAGGGCCGGGGGGAGTTCTGTTAATTTATCGGTCACTTGATCAATCTCCAAAGTTGGTGGTACAACCATCAGTTAATTTTATTTATCTGCTGGTTCCCAAGTTTCGGCTTGGGAACACCCTCTCGGAAGCTCCTGCTTCCCGACACTAGAGCTTGCAGCATTCTCAAGCTTGAGCTTGGGAACGAGCTATATCGGTATTATCCAGCTTCGGCGCCGCAAGTCCACCGTAAACGCATGTTCGTGATTGGGTTCTTTAATGATTGGCATTGTCGATCAGGTAAGGCCGTAACGTTGCGCTGTAAGCATTTTTCAGGAAGTATCCTCCTTACCCGCGTGTTGCCTGACGCATCTGATCGGACGCAAGCGGTATCTAATAACTAATGCAACGCATACTGCTTGGGCCTTGCGTAGTAAGAAGGTTGTATTAGCGTTGCTGCTGGAAGCAATTAGGGTTCCTGTGCAAACGTGAACTGGGCGGAACTCTTACAAATGGGCCGCGACTTAGGTGCGTGACAAGTTTGAAGCGAGCAATGAAGTGAGTCTAACGGGTTTTTGCCCAAGACTGATTGGACTGCGTATGCATCGAATTACACAAATCTGGCTGAGAAGATTTGTGTATGATTATTGTTTACCCACCCGAATTTTAATAATGGGGTTTTTTCCGGTGTTCTCTCTTAATGAGTTGATATTATTGATTGTTTTTTGATCTATAACGCAATTTCTAATATAAGGCTTACTTTCAAAATAGACGCTCTCGATTTCCATGCCGGGCTTTAGTTGTATCCATGAAATCTCCACAACCGGCCGCTCCACGACAGTGCTTTGGCCATCAAATAGCCGGCTGTTTTTCCATGATTTTTCAATTGTAGGGGATTCTACAATCACGTCTTCTTCAAAATTAGTGTCTTCTTTGAGTACGCTAATGAAAGCGTCAATAACCTCAGGATCATAATAGCTTTCTTTCCGGTTCACTAATTGATTGATCGCGGTGCTGACAGACATTGCTTCGCCTGTCATTGAACCTTCAAGATAGGCGATGTAGTCTCTGACCACATTGATAATACGGGAGCCCAGGGGTATGTTATGTCTTGCCAGGCCGTCGGGAAAGCCTGATCCATCATACCGTTCATATTGATGCCGAGTTAAAATAGAAGCACCTTTTAACTGCGTTAACCCACTCAGCAAAGCTTCGCCTTCTACCGCATGCCTTAAATAACGTTGCGTGTCGGCTAAAGGTATTGAGTAATAAGGTTCCGTCAGCAAGCTATCCGACAAGCTCATCTTGCCGATTTGGATCAGTAGCCCGGCATAGAAAATATTTTTTTCTTCTTTTGAGGGCATATCCAGTTTACGCGCAACCAACAAAGATTTTTCGGCGATATATTTTGATTGTCCGCTTTTTATGCCGGGGCGCATTTCAATAATATGCGAGAACGCTTTAATGGAATCGATATATTGTTTATCCAGGTTCTTGTTGGCCCGATCAAGATGTCGCATTGCATTGCTCAGTTGTTCGGTACGTTGATTGATTTTTTCCTCCAGGTGCTCATTGAGCGCTTTTAATTCTTTATTTTGCTCACAAACAACAACTGATAAACGATCCCGCTCTTCGCGCAGCCGTTTTTGTTCCAGGGCATTGCGCACCAGTAACTTAAGTTCCTCATCATTCCAGGGTTTATTGCAATAATTGTAAATATGGCCTTTATTGACGGCATCAATCGTTGATTGAAAATCGGCATAGCCGGTCAGTAAAATGCGGATCGTTTCGGGCCGTTGCATGAAAGCTTGCGTTAAAAATTCCGCTCCACTCATTTCCGGCATGCGCATATCGGAAATAACCAGGTCAACGGCATGTTGTCGCAGTATTTTCAGACCTTCCGCACCGCTTGAGGCAAAGTAGGTGACATAGCTTTCATTATGAAATAAGCGGCGCAAGGCTTTGAGCACATTCGCTTCATCATCGACAAATAATATCGAGGCAGGTTGTTGGGCGTTATCAACGGTTGGAAGAGGAGTCAGCATACCCGCTCCCGCTTTACTTCAATCATCAAGTCTGCCATTTTATGCATTTTCAATAACCGCGCCGCGAATAGGTAAGACAATTCTAAAAGTTGTTCCTTGGCCTAATTGGCTGTTCAGTTGAATTTCACCTTGATGTCTTTGGATAATACTGTAAGAAATCGATAGCCCTAAGCCTGTTCCTTTACCAACCGGTTTAGTCGTGAAGAAAGGATCGAAAATTTTACCCAGATGCTCAGGAGCAATGCCATTGCCGGTATCGCTGATTTCTATCCATACTTGATCGTTTTCCGTTCCGGTTCGCAAGGTGATAATGCCTTCGCTTTCAATAGCCTGCGCTGCATTGACCAGTAAATTCATAAATACCTGGTTAAGCTGCTGGGGCAGGCATTTCACTTCAGGCAGGTCGCCAAATGCTTTGACCACTTTTGCTTTGTATTTAATTTCATTGTTAACAATATTAAGCGTAGTTTCAAGCCCAACATGCAAGTCAGCCCATTGCCAATCGTCATCGCTGCCAAGATGAGAAAAATCCTTAAGGTTCTGAACAATTTGCTTCACCCGTGTCGTGCCTTCCTGTGATTCTTGCAATAAATCGAGTACATCGGCCTTCAGGAACTCTATATCTATTTTTTGTTTAAAAGTCTTAATTTGTGAGAGTTGTTCGGTATCGGGGTTCGTTGCTTCAGCTTTTTCGTAAATGGCCACTAGCGCCAGCAAATTATCAATATAATTCTTTAATGAAGCCAGGTTGGAGTTGATATAACCGATGGGGTTGTTAATTTCATGCGCTACGCCGGCAGCCAATTGACCGATAGACGCCATTTTTTCCGACTGAACTAAGTACGCTTGCGTTTCTTTTAATTGATGGTTAAGCAACAATTGTTGATTTTTTTCAAATTCCAAAGTGCGGTTAATTTCTATCAGTTGTTGAGTACGCTTTTCAACGTCTTCTTCTAATTGAGCATTGCTGCGAGTCAGCACGGTTTCGGCTTGTTTTTGCGAAGTAATGTCCATGCCGCAACCCATCAAGCCTGCAAAGCTGCCATTTTTTCGTACTCTAGGCACTGCAGTTTCATAGATCCAGGTGATTTTGCCGTCGGCGCTCAACACGCGGTATTGGATTTTGACTTTACTGAGTTCTTCAGCCGCGCGAATATAAGTTTTGGTTACATTATCTCGATCTTCAGGATGTATGGCGTTCAGCCATTGCTCACGGGTGAGTGTGTCGGCTTGTAGACCAAAGGTAGTAAACCAGAAGTGATTGCAAAAAATCGGTACATGATTGGCATTGGTGATCCAGATTAATGCGGAAACGTTTTCGGCGAGTTCCTTAAAGCGGTTTTCACTTTCGCGTAAGGCCGAGTACAAATTACTCTGCATGATTTCATGGTGTTCTTCTTTATCGATATGGATTTGCGCTGCATCGATGCCATTAATAAGACTGAGCGCCATTTGTTTATCGGTACTGAGGATATGATGGCAAAGCCAGTTGACCAAGTAATCCATCAAGTCTTTCGAAAGAGCGTTAATATCGGCCTCGACTTCGCTCTGGATCATCAGCATTTTTGCTATAAATTCTTTATGTTCCGCTTCATGTACGGCATATACCGTTGGGTTAAACTTTGTAGCTAACATCAGTTGTTCTTCATCCTTAAAGTGGAACACCGTATAGTCAATTAAACTGTTTACAATTTTGATGAGTGTGTCGCGGTCAGTGCCGAGGGCTACCGCTTCGTCCAATTGATTGGCTAAATCGATAAGATGTTTATGTTGTTCGTCAATGGAGTCTATACCAAGCGTCAGCTGATTATTCCAATTTAGAATGGCCATGTCGTTCGCAAGAAATTAAAGAAAAATATTGTGGCTATTATGGCTCAATTCTTTAATGGTGTATTTTCCTGTTTAAGATAGAGCAAGAATCTGGTCGGCAAACTGCTGCCCGCTATGAACGCAATAGGCCGCTTGGTCGTTTGAAATCTTAAGTATCGCAAGCGCTTCCTCCAAAATCCATGGGTCGGGTTGTTCAGCTTTGACGATTAATAAATTGGCGGTATAGACCAGCAAGCTAAGCGACTTGCCGGTAATGGGAATAGACAGTGTTTCGTGTTGCTCAATCGCTTCTTGGATAGCCACTGGAAGATTCCAATATTGTGCGGCTCTACTGCCTAGGGTCATATGGTCCAAGCCTAACAGCTTTTGTTCTGCGTCTATCCCGAATGTTGCAGAGATTTTAATAAGTTGGCTGAACTTGTCCGGAAAAAAAATAGCAATGATCAAATTCCCGATGTCATGTAACAATCCAGCTGTAAACGCAAGATCAGGACTGGCGCCCGTACAGCTTGCAAGCTGCCGGGTACACTCGGCAACAGCCATGCTATGGTGCCAGAAAAGGCTGTAATTAAAGTCTTCATGCTGTGTAGGCAGCATTTTTGAGAAGCAGATACTGATTAATAGGTCTCTTATTCGGTTAAGTCCCAGTAATACAATGGCTTCGCGTATAGAACCTATTTCTCTGGACATGCCGTAAAAAGGCGAATTCGCAATACGCAGAATGCGTACTGCCATAGAGGGATCCAAGTTGATTTGACCAGCCAGTGCCGCCAAATTCTGTTTGCCGTTAAGCTGTCGTAACGCTTCCATAAGCAATGCCGGCATTGGCGGCAAATCCACTAAACATGCAAACTTGCTATTTAAAGTGAGCATTTCAGTTATCCTTTAACGGTGACAATACAATGATGGTTCCTTTCGATTGGCTGAGGTCTCCCATAGTGTTCATCAGCACATGTACGGAAACGCCTTCATTCAGCGTGATAATTCCGCCATCAATCTGCACAAGATCACTAGGGTAGAGTTTTTGTAATAATTGCAAAAGCACTTCGGGTAAAGCATCGCCGGCCATAAGACCCAGCAGGCAGGTACCGATAGGCTGGCAAAATATTTCTTCGGCGCGGCGGTTGGAGGCGACGATCATATGTCGCTCGTCAATGCCGATAACGCCTATCGGTAGATGCTCAAGAATTTCCTGTGAAATTTGTAATAAATTAATGCTGTGTAAAATTTCACGGGTTTTTTCGGCAACTTTTTGCTCAAGAGTCTGGTTGAGCATGGAAAGCTCGTCATTGGCGGATTGAAGTTCTCTGAGCAAACGTGCATTTTCCTGCTCCAACTCATAGCACTGAAATGCTTCTCGAATATTATTCCGAAGCAAGTCGTCATCCCAAGGTTTAGTCAAAAATTTACAAACTGCGCCTTCATTAATGATACTGGTGACGGAATCAAGCTCGGTATAGCCGGACAAAACAATTCGCAATGTCTTGGGGTAAAGTACTTTAACTTGGCGTAGAAACTCTACGCCTGTCATATGTGGCATACGTTGATCGGAAATGATGACGCCTACTTCATGCTGTGACAATAAGGCAAGCCCCTCTTCGCCGCTCTGGGCGGTCAGAATGGTATAGCCTTCCGGCCGTAAAGTACGCTTAAGGGCATTGAGGATGTTAGTTTCATCATCGACCAGAAGGAGAGTACGAGAGTTCTTTGATGGTTGCGTCATAAGTGGATTTTATGAGTGTATTTCTAATTCTACGGAGCAGTGGATAAGGAATTTATAACACATAAATCTCGATAGGCCTGATGATCTTATATTCACAGATTTAGGCATATTTTCAAAAAATTAAGTTAAAAGCCTGGAGTCGGCAGTAACGGTCGTAATCCTTTAATCAGCAATAATTAATCCATGTACGAATATTGCTTTGGCAATGTCGAGTTCTTCTGTCTCAGAAGCTTAAGAATATTATGAGTATATCATTTTTTTCTTTGAGCCAAAGCGGCCTGTGAGGGCACAGCAAGAGGGATAAAGCTATTTAAAAATCTCCTGATGTTCAACGAGAGATGAAGAATAAGTTTGTTCTACATGCCGTCGAAAAACTTGGCATTTTGGCGATGAAAAAGAGCAAATGGCGCTATTGCAGGGATTACTTGATTGGTCAACGCAGGTATGTAACGGATTTGGCGTCGGTATTGGATGGGGCTGTGAGTCACGAAAAATTGAAGCGAGATTCTACCTCGAAAAATTGGTGGCGCGAAGTCAAACCGGCAATGCAAATTGAACGGGAAGAGGGTGGCCTGGTTTTTGCAGACAAGGGGTACCGCACCAGCTTACTGAATTTGGTGTGCAGTGACATGGTCTCCGATAGCCGATAAGTTGCACGTCTGGTAAAAGCAGTGGAAAGCGGGAAGGTTACGGGATTGGCGAACGCCACAAACTGCACGGGTAACCGTACAGGATGACCCTGTTTTTAAGGCAACCTATACCGTACATCAGTTAATAAGATCCATGCAGGGGCTTGTTTTTATCCTCTTTAATAATTACGATGAACCAGTGAACAGTAAAACCCGGCTCAGTTGGATAATGCTTAGACAGCGATTTTTATTATTGGCAATACTCATGATGGTCATTACGCCGGTTTCGTCCGCGCTTGGCTATTATTCGAGTTCGCTGTCTGGGGAACTGTCTTTTCAACAAGGCAGCACTGTCAGTGAAGCCGATAGTTCCGATCATTGCCGGTATCAGGATGAATTTAAAACAGACTGCCATGCAAGTGGGAGTTGTGCCTTTCATATTTGCGGCGATGGAGGAATCGCCGTGGCTTTTGTGTTCACCCAAGCCTACAGCTCGCATCACTATGAGCATTTTAAAAAGTCCGCTCCCCGTTCCCTCTCATTCTCCCCGGAAATAAGACCGCCTATTCATAGCCTCTAGCCGTAGGGTAGGCATATGCTTGCCAACGCCTTGCGCGACTCAACATAGCACATCCGTTTTGCGGATTTTTAACGAGTATAGGAGGACCTATGTGGTCACAAATTATTTGCAGATGTTTTGGCTTGATTCTGCCGATGCTTTTTTCCTGCGCATTGGCTGCTGAAGAGCCGGCGACCGGGCAAGTATTAACATTAAAAGCGGCTACCGAGCAGGCCGTGCGGGACAATCCGGACCTGGCGCAGATACAGGCCAGGGCTCAAGCGATGGCCGCAATCCCTTCGCAAATGGGCGCTTTGCCCGACCCGGAAATCAGTTTTAATGCGATGAGCCTGCCGGTGGATACCTTTAGCACCCGGCAGGAAGATATGACGCAATTGGGTGCAGGCATTTCGATGGCGATCCCTTTTCCCGGCAAACTGGCCTTGCGCGAACAAGCCGCAACTTTTGAAGCCGAGGCCGCAACGCAAAATACCAATGAAGTCCGCTTGCGATTGCTGAGCGAGGTTAAATCGACCTGGTGGCTGATCTTTTACCTGGACAGGGCGCTTGGGATTGTCGACAGCAATTATGCGCTGTTGCGGCAGTTTGTCGATATTGCCAGGACTAAATATGAAGTCGGCGAAGGCTTGCAGCAGGATGTTTTGCTGGCCCAACTGGAATTATCCAAATTGCTCGATCAGCAATTGATGCTGAAAGCCTCGCGCCGCAATGCCGCCGCCAGCCTGAATGCGTTGCTGGATAAACCGGCCAATGAAGAGGTGCGGTTACCGGACAAGGTTGGCCCCCAATTGCCAGCGGTAATGCAGGAAAATCTGCTTTATCAACAGGCAGAAGCGTCGAGAGCCGTGCTGGAAGGCAATCGGCAAGGCATTAATGCTGCGCAATCCCGCCTGGAACTGGCCAAAAAAGATGTGTTGCCTGATTTTAATGTCGGCGCTTCGTACGGTGCCAGAGACGATATGCCTTCCGGCGACAGAAGGGCGGACCTGCTAAGTTTGAACCTGAGTATGAATGTGCCGATCTTTGCCGCCCAAAAACAGGCCAAGGCGGTTGACCAGCGTACCAGCGAATTAATGCAGGAAAAATATGCCCTGCAGGATCAATGGAACAAAGTCCGGTCGCAAATCTCGCAAGCTTACAACGATTACCGGCGCGCCAAAGACCAAGTGGTGCTGTTTGAGACCGGCATTGTGCCGCAGGCAAGGCAAACCGTGGCTTCCATGCTGGCCGGCTATCAGGTCAACAAGGTCGATTTCCTGAACCTGGTACGCAGCCAGATTACTTTGTTTGAGTACGAAACCCAATATTGGAAAGCCTTTACCGAAGCCAATCAAGCATTGGCTCAGTTAAGTTCGGCTGTCGGCAAAGAGGACATTTATGAATAAGCAGTTAATTATTACCGCACTATTGATGCTGGCTTTGGGCGTCGGCGTAGGCTATTGGGTTGCGGGTCAACCGATTAAGGAACAAACGCCTATCGCTTTATCGGACGACAAAAAGCCGCTGTTTTATCGCAGCCCGATGAATCCGGCCGTGACTTCGCCGGTTCCTGCCAAAGATGCGATGGGCATGGATTATGTGCCTGTATTTGCAGAAGACAATCGCACTCAACAAGACGAAATCCTGTTTTACCGTCATCCGATGAATCCAGAGGTCACCTCGCCCGTCCCGGCCAAAGATTCGATGGGCATGGACTATATACCTGTTTATAAAAAAGATAATGCAGCAGCTGATGAATCGAACGGCAGCGTTAAAATCGATGCCGTGACCGTGCAAAACATGGGCGTTCGCACCGCCACGGCAAAAAGAAGCATACTTTCCCATACCGTTCGAGCCGTCGGCCGTGTGGCCTATGATGAAGAACACATCGTGCGTTTGCATCCCAAAACCGAAGGTTGGATTGAGACGCTGCGCGTCAATAAAACCGGGCAATGGGTCAAGAGGGATGAGGATTTACTGAGCATTTATTCTCCCCATCACGTCGCCAGCCTGCAGGAGTATTTGTTGGCGGTAGAGGGTTTAAAGATACTGCAAAACAGTCCGATTGAAGATATACGCCGCGGCGCTGAAGAACTCGTTAAAAGCTCCCGCGAACGCCTGCATTTGTTGGATATCCCTTCGCACCAACTGCATGACTTGAGTAACATCGATAGCCTCAAGAAGGGCCTGCATATTCATTCGCCATCAGACGGAATCGTGATCAATATAGGTGCTCGCGAAGGCCAATATGTGACGTCGGAAACCGAACTGTACATGATCGCCGACTTATCCAAAGTTTGGGTTTATGCCGATATTTACGAATACGAACTGCCCTGGGTCAAAGTGGGCGACCCGGTTGAAATGCAATTGGCCGCCGTTCCGGGACGCGTTTTTCATGGGCATTTGACATTTATATATCCTTATGCCGAAGCCAAAACCCGGACCATTAAAGTGCGGCTGGTATTCGATAACGCTGAATTATTGTTAAAGCCCGAACTGTTCGCCGAAGTGACCATCTATGCCGGAAAACAAGCCGATGCGCTAGTGATTCCATCCGAAGCGGTGATTCGTTCCGGAGCGAAAAACCAGGTCTTTGTGGTGCGCGGCGGAGGTAAATTCGAACCCCGCCAGATTACCACAGGCTTGTTATCCAATAACGAGATTGCGGTGCTGGACGGACTGAAAGAAGGCGAGGAAGTCGTCACCTCCGCGCAATTCTTGATCGATTCCGAATCGAAGTTGCGCGAAGCCACGGCAAAAATGATGGAGCCTTCGACGCCGCAGCAACCGGAGCCTAACCGATTGATCATCGAGCAAGGAGCGCATCGGCATGACTGAATTATTTCGTTCTCATGCGATGGATGCGCTTCCATCGCAAGTTAAGTTATTTCGGAGATTTTAATATGGCTTCGTGTTGCGACAATAATTGCGCAATTGAAAAATTGCGCGAAAGACAGCGCGGAACGCTTAAAGCGGTGCTTGCTGTCAATACTGTGATGTTCATTGTTATTGCAGCAGCGGCTTTTTACGGGCGCTCAACCGCCCTGCTCTCGGATAGCTTAGACAATCTTGGTGACGCCTTAACCTATGGCTTGAGCTTGTACGCCGTCTCTCAAGGCGCGGCGACTAAGGCGAAAGTGGCTTTGTTTAAGGGCGGATTGATATTCATCGGGGCTTGTGTGGTCTTGGTACAGATCATTCAACGGCTTATTGTCCCTGCATTGCCTTCTTACGAAATCATGGGTATTTTCAGTTTGGCAGGCTTGCTTGCCAATTCGCTGTGCTTATTTCTTTTATGGAAGCACAGGGGCGAAGACATCAACATGAGTTCGGTCTGGGAATGTTCAAGAAACGATATAGCTTCAAACCTATCGGTATTCATTGCCGCAGGCGCTGTTTGGTTCTTTGAGTCGGGATGGGCCGATATAATAGTCGCATCCTGTCTGGCCATATTGCTGCTCAACTCTTCTTTTCGCGTTATCCGTTCCGCGCTTAAAGAAGTGAAGGGAAGTGTGTCATGATCGATTTCATTATCAATAGCGCACTGAAAGACCGTTTTATGGTGCTGCTCGGCGCGATTATCCTGGTTCTGGCTGGGCTTTGGTCTTTTAAAAGCATGCCGCTGGATGCGATACCGGATTTGTCCGATGTGCAGGTCATCGTGTTCACCGATTATGCCGACCAGTCGCCGCAGGTGGTGGAAAACCAGATCACCTATCCGTTGACCACTGCGATGCTGGCCGTACCGCATGCCAAAGTAGTACGCGGTTACTCGTTCTTCGGCCTGTCGTTTGTGTATGTGATTTTTGAAGACGGCACCGATATGTACTGGGCCAGATCGCGTGTTCTGGAATATCTGAACTATGTTAAAGGCCGCCTGCCGCAAGGCGTTACGCCGACTTTAGGCCCCGATGCGACCGGCGTAGGCTGGATTTACGAATACGCGTTGGTCGATAAAAGCGGCAAGCACGATCTGGCGCAACTGCGCTCGATCCAGGACTGGTATTTGCGCTATCCGCTACAGACCGTTTCCGGCGTGTCCGAAGTTGCATCCGTGGGCGGTTACGTCAAGCAATACCAAGTCGAAGTCGATCCCAATGCGCTGCAAGCGTATCAAATCCCGTTATCTACCGTGATCAATGCGATCAAGCGCTCCAATAACGATGTCGGCGGCCGCTTGCTTGAAGTGGGCGAAACCGAATACATGGTCAGGGGCTTGGGCTATATCAAATCCATCGCCGACCTGAAAACCATCCCGGTCGGCGTGGATACCAATGGCACGCCGATACGCTTGCAGGATGTTAGCTCTATCCAGATCGGCCCCGAGCTGCGCCGAGGCGTGGTCGAGCTGAATGGCGAAGGCGAAGTGGCCGGCGGCGTAGTCATTATGCGTTTTGGTGAAAATGCCCAGGAGACTATCAAGGATGTGCGGAAAAAGCTGGATGAACTGAGAAAAGGTTTGCCCGAAGGCGTGGAGATCGTCACTGTTTACGACCGGGGCAGTCTAATCGAACGTGCGGTCGCTACGCTAAATTCCGCGCTGATCCAGGAGCTGATCATAGTATGCAGCTTGGTTGCCTTGTTTCTGCTGCATTTGCGGTCATCGATGGTGATTATTATCACTTTACCGCTGGGCGTGTTAATGGCTTTTATTATCATGAAATGGCAAGGTATCAACGCCAATATCATGTCCCTGGGCGGTATCGCGCTGGCGATCGGCGATATGGTCGATGGCGGCGTGGTGATGGTTGAAAATGCCCATAAGCATTTGGAGGAGGCTGTTGAAAGAAAACAGGCCGAACTAACCCAAAAAGAACGCTGGCAAGCCATAAACAACGCCTCACGGGAAGTCGGTTCGGGCCTGTTTTTTTCATTGCTGGTGATCACCGTTTCATTCCTGCCGATTATCACCATGGAAGCGCAGGAAGGCCGTTTGTTCAGCCCGCTGGCTTTTACCAAATCCTATGCGATGGCTGCGGCGGCGATATTAACGATCACGCTGGTGCCAGTGTTGATGGGGTATTTTATCCGCGGCAAGATCATTCCCGAGCGGCAAAACCCGATCAACCGTTTTTTGCATTTTATTCATGCGCCCGTTCTAAAGCTGGCGATGCGCTGGCGTGCTGTAACCGTAATAATGGCTGCCCTATTAATGGCGTCGATGCTCTACCCGTTATCCAAAATCGGCAGTGAATTCATGCCGCCTTTATATGAAGGCGATCTTTTGTATATGCCGACCACTTTTCCGGGTATCTCGATCACCAAAGCCAAGGAAGTGTTACAGCAAACCGACAAGATGCTGAAAACTTTCCCCGAAGTGCAGCAGGTGTTCGGCAAGATCGGCCGGGCGGAAACGGCAACCGACGCCGCGCCGTTAATGATGGTGGAAACGACCGTGCAATTAAAGCCCCAGGATCAATGGCCTAATCCCGACAAAACCACCCGGCAACTGATGGATGAATTGGACAAAGCCATTCATTTTCCGGGTTTGGCCAATACCTGGACCATGCCGATTAAAAACCGTATCGATATGCTGTCTACCGGCATCAAAACGCCGGTCGGCATCAAGGTTTCCGGCCCAGACCTGAACGTCTTGCAGACCTTGGCCTTGCAAATCGAACAGTCCATGAAAACGTTGCCGGAAACACTGTCGGCTTACGGTGACCGGGCGGTCGGCGGCTATTTCCTGGATTTCGACATCAACCGCGAAGCGGCAGCACGTTACGGCCTGACCACCGGCGATGTGCAAGACGTTATCCAAAGCGCTATCGGCGGCATGAATATTACCGAAACCGTCGAGGGACTGGAGCGTTACCCGGTCAATGTGCGTTATCCGCGCGATTTGCGCGATAACTTGGAAGCATTGCGCCGGGTATTAATCCCGACGCCGACCGGCAGCCAGATACCGTTGACCTTGGTCGCCGATATTAAATTCACTCGCGGCACCGATGTGATCAAAACCGAAGATGCCCGGCCCAATGCCTGGGTTTATGTCGATATCAATACCTCCGATATAGGCGGATTCGTCACGCAGGCGAAACAAAAACTGGCCGAGCAAGTCAACATTCCCGCCGGCTACACCGTGTCCTGGTCAGGCCAGTTCGAATACATGGAAAGAGCGGCGGAACGCTTGCGTATAGTCGTGCCGCTGACACTGCTGCTGATTTTCGTGCTGTTGTATTGCGCATTCCGCAATCTCACCGAACCGGCCATCGTCATGCTGACCATCCCGTTTAGCCTGATTGGCGGCATTTGGCTGGTGTACTGGATGGGGTTCAACTTGTCGGTTGCGGTCTATGTCGGCTTTATCGCGCTTGCCGGTACCGCAGCCGAAACCGGCGTTATGGTGCTGAGTTTTATCGATATTGAAATCGAAAAGTTGCGGGAGCAAAAACAAGCTCCGTTGACCTCCGAAGAAATCAAGGCCGCCAGTGAAGCCGCTACATCCTTGCGGGTGCGGCCTGTAGCCATTACCGCACTTGCCAACATCGTGGGTTTGATTCCGATCATGTGGGCCACCGGTTCCGGCGCCGACGTTACGCAACGAATTGCAGCTCCTGCATTGGGCGGGATGCTGACCGTGCTGATATTGAGTCTGCTGGTCTTTCCGGTCATCTACAGTTTAGCTTTGCAGTCTCAGGAACAGCGTGGGGTTAGACATTATTGAAATATCCTTAAATGGTGCACTCATTAAGTCTTTATGCGCTTTTATAGTGCAAATAGATTTAAACAAAAGATAAAAAATACCTAACTTATTGATTCATTATAAATGGCACTGTTTGTGCTAGAGCTTGTAGTTACGGGGACTGGGCTGTCGCTCCTGTTTGCTTATCAATTCATAAATTACTAAGGGGTAAAATACCAATAACAACCTAACAGACTGAAAATGATATTTTTTTAAATTTTAAATTGTTCTGGAGAATCACTATGAAAACTAACCTAATGATTACCATGCTTTTGGCTCTTGGTTTGCTGGCCGCTTGTGCCGAAATGGACCCGCATCCGATGGATATGGCTCAAGCCGTGCAAAGCGCAGAAACCAAAGCCGATCATGAAGCGCTGGCGAAACACTACGACGAAGCGGCGGAAGACATGCAGCTTAAGGCTGACGAGCATAAAAAACTTCTTCGCCACTACGAGTCAAAAAGCTATAAATACGGCAGACAGGCGCAGGATTTTCAAGCGCATTGCGAAAGGCTGATTAGTGACTATGAAAAAGCTGCCGAGGAAAACCGGGAAATGGCCAAGATGCATCGCCAGATGTAACGCTGCTTCATATACGCTAACTAAGTGTGGGCAGAAACCTGTCCACCTTAATGTAGCTGAATTACGTTATAGGCCGACTGCCGGAAGGCATCATGCCAACCCTAGATGAACTGCCTGGTATTTCCAGTCATCTACAGTCCGGCCTTGCAGTTAATAAGTCAAGCTTGTAGCGTGCAACTCACGAGTTTTAAACCATCTGGGACTTGCCATTCTAAGGTATTCAGTCTACTAGGAGCCTGTCGGACTTAGCGAATCGATACTAAAATAATTCCACTGAACACAGAAAAAAATGTCATTTAATGACATATAAAAACCACTTTCATTAATATTTAGCCATTAATTAACTCTAAAATATCCACCGGAAAGAGTGGATCGATACCTATCCGACAGACTTCTAGAGCGCCCGCCTAATAGGTAACAGCGCTTATTGATTGGATAAGTTGGACTCTCTATCCTGCCTGTAATCTGCAACAACAATGTCATTCTGACTTTTTCCGGAGAAAACTCATGAAAACACAGTTACTGATTACCCTGTTTTTAGCGCTTGGTTTGCTGGCCGCTTGCGCCGAGATGAACCCGCATCCGATGGATATGAACCGGGCCGTGCAAAACGCGACATCCAAAGCCGATCATGAAGAGCTGGCAAAACACTATGAGGAAGTCGCGGAAGAAATGCAGGTTAAAGCGGATGAACACAAGAAACTGCTTAGCCAATACGAGGCAAAAAGCTATCTCTACGGCAGGCAGGCTGAAGATTTAAAAGCGCATTGCCAAAGACTGATTGATGTTTATGAAAAAGCTGCCGAGGAAAACTTGCATATGGCAAGAATGCATCGGCAGATGTAATGGCTACAAACCGTTTTGAAGTTTCCTGATTTAAGGACATCCGTTGTAGGGCATGCACAGCAGGTCCTACGTACGCAAGAAAAACGCAAGATAATTGTAGGCTCTAGTTACGGTTTAACGCCGCCGCGGCATCCTGCTCGTTACCGGCCAGATGCGCGTCGCGGGGCGGCAAGACGTCGGCGACCACTTCCAGACGCTTCCAGGCCGGTGCCGGTGTTTCGCAATGTTGTTTGGGAACGAATGACGACTCTTCGACCAAGGTCATCTTGTGGATATAGCGCGGACAGTTGGGGAACATTTCCCGCACTTTTACCCGCAACACCAGTTCCGCTTCGGGCCAGTGATTTTGCAAAGGATCATCGTCCTGTATGAAAGCGCTGCCGTTTAAACGAAGACGGGCTTGGCGCTGAAAGTCGACGAACAACAGGCTGACATGCTCGTTAACCAATACATTGCCCGCCGACAGGTACATGCCGCTGCCGTCGTAAAGCGGAAAAGCCAGGGTTTGCTCATCGATAACCTTGACCAAGCCGACGCTGCCGCCTTTGTAGGAACAGCTCGGGCGTCCTTCGCGATCGACGGTCGCGAAGAAAAACATATTCTGTTCTTCAATAAACGCTTTGTCTTCCGGACTGATCTGATTGTTGACTATCGCTTCGACCAGACGATCGGCCATCGGCCGGGTCTCGAAACGGTCTTGCAGCTGTCGGCTGCCTTCATGGAAAAATTCGCTCATTACTTTGCTCCGGAGTTATTGGTTGATGAAGATGTATCGGAAATATTACTTAAGCTACTGTCGATAAGAATGATTGCAGCCTGCTTGGCTTGCTCGGCGGAGCCTGAATGACGCCTCATCTGCTCCGAAACGATCGCGCCTTCGATCAGCAGGCTTAATTGCTGCGCCAGAATTTTCGGCGATTTCGAACCGGATTGTGCGGCCAGATCGGCAAGATAATTTCTAAAATGGTCATAAAACTCGGCAGACACCTGATGCATCGGGTTGCCTTCAATCGGGAATTCGGCTGCGGCATTGATAAATGCGCAGCCGCGGAATTCGGGAGCCGCCATCCATTCGTCAATTACATCAAAAACCGCCAGTAGCTTAGCCTTGGGCGAATCGGCTCTAGCGTTCACCTGGCCGACAAACCACAACCGGAAATCCTCATCGCGTTTGCGCAGGAAGGCAAGCACCAAGTGGTCCTTGGACGGGAAATATTTATACAAACTCATCTTGGTGGTATTGGCCGCTTTGACAATCGCATCGACGCCGGTTGCTCTGATGCCTTGGCTATAAAACAGCTCTGATGCGGCTTGCAGAATTTTTTCTTGCAGAGTTAATGACATAGGGTAGGGCAATAGAAAATAAGTTAACTGCAACTATACCGGTCGGTATACTATATTGTCAATATACCGATCGGTCTGTATATGTTTATAACAATAGCAAACGAAATAATTCAATGGAAATATTATTAATCGGTGCGGTGCTGATGATTTTTGCCGTGTTGGCTTCGGCGTGGCTGATGACTTTTGCACGGTGGTTTCCTATCAAAGGCATTGATGGCGAGTTCCTTCCGGACTATAAAACCCTGATCAGGGCGCATATCGACTTTGCGTTAATGGCTTTGTTCTGCCTGGGATTCTATGCCGTTAAAGTGCCGCTATCGGTTACGGCTTGCTGGCTGGTGGTGATCGGCGGCATTAGTAATCCTTGCGTATTTGTTATTGCTGCATTCGATCCGGCTTTTTGGGAAAAAACCATCTGGAGAGTCTATTCGGCTCTCAGCTTTGTTATTACCACGATAGGTTTTGTCTGGATTAGCATCAGTTTATTGAATTACGCTGTCTAGTTGGTTGGGCCGAAGCCTTAAAATTTACCGGCTATTCTCGAACAGACAGGGCCATTTCTGGCCCTGTCGCGTTCTTCGGTCGACAGCAATCGTTATGCGTACTTCGGCATTGAACTGCCGGGTTTTAGAGTTATTCGTAAAGATCAAGTACGTCTATAGATGCCGCGAACTCCATACTGGTTTCGGGAATACAACATTCCAGCTTCTGCCAGGGCTTCGGAATGTTTTTTTAAAAGCTGACGGATCATTTCGTGGCTGCATGAGGGAGCATAGTCCAGCTCTACCACTTTGCTCGCCAACAGCCTTAATGTCCAGTGTGCGTGTCCTTCCGGTGCCTCACTGCAAGCGATAGCAATGATATGGGCGACTTGTTCTTCCGTCAACTTGGGGGTTTGTCCGGGACGATCGCGATCTTTCAGGGCCGCTTTCGGGCCTTCTTCCGCGCAACGTTGCCGGGTTTTTGCCACCATTGAAAAAGATACGTCCAGTGCCTCGGTAATGTCTTTATCGTGAACACCGGCGGCTGCTTTTAACAGAATGCGAGCTCGCGTTTGGCTACGGGCCGCGCTTTTACCTTTATGGACCACGGCTTCTAACTGAAGCTTTTCCTCATCGGTCAAATTGACTTTATATTTGGCTGGCATAACTGAACCTCGCTGAGTGAAGTCAATGTTCATACCAATACGTCACTTCATTGCGTCGTTTCAGTATGACTGACTAGGTTGTTAACACTCATTTTTCTCTGCCGATCTCAATCGGTAGAGTAAAACAACACGTTCTGCTTTTTCCGAGTTTGCTATTGAAAATTAAAGTTCCTATATGGGCTTCGATAAGAGGGTGATTGGTTAATGGCCCCGAACAGAACTGCCATTTCAATACAAACGCGTCTGAAATCATCCATCACTGATTGACCAAAAGCAGAGATTATTGTCACCAGAATAAAATCTCATGCCGGGAATATTTTCTTGGCATGACTTTATTTCCGGCCGCACTCGACAAGTTTTGTCTTATGCGAATGAAAGTGTAATCTGTAATAAAGGATGAGTTAATAAGTAGTGAAGCGTAATTCACTATTAAATACAGTTGCTTAAAGAAAATTTAATCTGAAATATAGGCAAATATGAGATTAAAGTTCGACCTTGGAAGCGAATCTGTATTGGTTAAGAGGTATTGCATACGGGGCTATATATTCAAGCAACACAATGCCTATGTGTTGTCCGGCAGTAGGGTTTAATCAGCTAAATTCAAGTAAAAACTCAACGAAGGATAGCTATCCGTACATAGCCGCAACTACCTTCCGGGGCTACTCGGATCCTGCTTTGTAACTTAGCACATTTGAACTGATTTTTATAATTCCGGGGGAATGATAATAATATCCCTTCAAAGGTTGGGCTGGCTTTGTCAATCCGGTTTTTACTGAGAAAGGCTTGGCTTGACAGAAAGCTTTGATATAAGAGGTTAGTGATATTTTAAAATTGCTCAACATAATTTGTTCTTTAGTTTGATGTAAGTTATACGACAATCAGAGCTCAAGTTCCGACTCATTATCGGATCTTGAGTTCTCTAACCACCAAGTTGGCCTTGTGCAGCCGAACTTGGCGATTTACTTCGAATTAGTTAGCATATTTTATGCCGTGAGTCTGCAATAGGATATAAGTGCCATTACTTATGCTGATGCACCGCTTAGGCACATATCCTGCAAGCAATACAAGATAGCTAGATACTGAGTTAATTTATCGAAGCAATAGAACTGCGTTACTCAGGAATGACTGTATCCATGATAAATGCTTCAAGCAAAACCGGAACGCTCCCAAGCATCCTTTCGCCGTTCATATCTACGATAGGCTCGCTCTGCTAATTTGTACTGTTTATTCAAGTTATTTATTAGAAAGTAAGGCGTGGACTGGTTAAGTCTCAGGATTTCTAAATACAAGCGCCAAGCGTCATTTGTCAGTTGCCTCAGCATAATTCACCTCATGTCTATCATTTAGTCTATAGGCTAATACTCATGGTCTATAGATTTATACTAACGAATCAACATGACGGCATTATGACATCGCCTTATGTAACCCAACACAAGCTTATTGCTTATAAAATGAGATATCCTGCGCTTAGGTCAGTGTGAAATCCAATACATGGCCTGAACAATCAACGAATATTTGCTCTTGGCCGATGTGTCTCCCGGCCAATTTAAGAAACCGCGGACCTTACGCCTTGCCCAGACAAGTACCCAACCTGGCATGACTCGGTGTTTATCGCTCCGCCATCATACCTGGTGTTGAAGCTTTTAACTGAGTATTCTTGTCGTCACCATGATTGGATAAATATCTGATTGTGCTATGTTAATTTTAAATTACTTTCAGATACAGTCGTCGCTGGAACTTGGTAAAACTTTATTGTGTGATATCCGCTTGTTTGCCAAATCTCAATCATTCAAAGAGGCTAGGATTGGCATGCTCAATTTAAGGTTAATATAATTTAAAGCCGGTTAATATTATGTTAGCTTAGATCCAAGCTTTATTTGTTTATCATCAGGTTGATTGGCTTTTTGAGTTTTCAAGCTGTAGTAAAAAATCGGAATAGCAATATTTTGATTTTGAGCTTTTAGTGACTAACTTGGAACAATGATCATGAACGAGCAAGTAACTATTGAAATAGTCAACGGCCGTCGTTTTCCAGTTGGAGCAGAGCGGCTCGAAAAAGGCATGCATTTTCGTGTCTGGGCGCCTGATAGAAAAGTAGTGAAACTGGCAATGAATCCTCAAGGTGAAGACATTGATTCAGCTCACCCGCCGAACACAGTTGAATTGCAGGCGGAGGGAAACGGTTATTTTTCGGCGCTCTTGCCGGAAGTCGGCGTAGGAACCTTGTACCGCTATCTGCTGGACGATGATCCGCAACCCTATCCTGATCCTGCCTCGCGTTTTCAACCCCAGGGTCCGCACGGACCTTCGCAAGTAATCGATGCTTCAACCTTTAACTGGACCGATGCTGCTTGGCCGGGGCTTGAAGCCCAAGGGCAGGTCATCTATGAGATGCATATCGGCACTTTTACCCATGAAGGCAATTGGGCCGCGGCAGCTAAAGAATTGCCTGAGCTGGCTGCCTTGGGTGTGACTGTTTTGGAAATCATGCCGGTGGCCGATTTCCCCGGACGCTTTGGCTGGGGTTATGACGGTGTTAATTTGTTTGCACCGACACGGCTGTACGGAACTCCGGACGACTTTCGGCAATTTGTTAACCAGGCACATGCCGTGGGTCTGGGTGTTATTCTGGACGTGGTATTCAATCATTTCGGTCCGGATGGTAATTACATTGGGAAATTCTCACGCAATTACTTTTCTACCCGCTATGAGTGCGACTGGGGCGATGCCCTGAATTTTGACGGGCCGAACTCCGATGCAGTGCGCGACTATGTACTGGCCAATGCCGAGTATTGGATTAAAGAATTTCATCTTGACGGCCTGCGTATCGATGCAACCCAGCAGATTTTCGACAGTTCCCCTGAACATATCATTGCCGCCGTGGTGCGGGTTGCGCGTAGCGCAGGGGCTCCGCGCAAGGTCCTGATTATCGGCGAGAATGAGCCGCAAATTGCAAAATTGTTTTTGCCTCCCGAGCAACAAGGTTACGGGATAGATGCGTTATGGAACGACGACTTTCATCATACTGCCATGGTCGCAATGACTGGGCGGGCAGATGCGTACTATAGCGATTACCGGGGTACCGCCCAGGAATTTGTCTCCACATTGAAACACGGTTTTTTATATCAAGGCCAATGGTACTCCTGGCAAAATAAAACGCGTGGCACCTTGTCACTGGATATGGCCCCGGTCAAGTTTGTCAACTTCATCCAAAATCACGATCAATTAGCCAATTCCGGCAGCGGCAAACGTATCCACTTATTGACCAGCCCTAACCGTTACCGGGCTGTGACGGCCTTGTTCTTATTGGCTCCGCAGACGCCCATGTTGTTTCAAGGACAGGAGTTTGCCGCGACCAGTCCGTTCTTTTATTTTGCCGATCATAAAGAGGAGATTGCCTATCTGGTGGCGCGAGGGCGTTCCGATTTCCTGGCCCAATTTCGCTCCCTGGCAACATCCGAAATGCAGGCCCGGCTGCCGGATCCCGGCGACCCGCTAACTTTTACCCATTCAAAACTGAATTTGAATGACCGTTATCAGCATAAGGAAGAATATGCCTTGCACCGCGATTTGTTAAGCCTGCGCCGAAACGATCCGGTATTTCAGGCCAGTCAGAAAAGTTGCCTTATTGATGGAGCCGTGTTGAGCCCGGATGCGCTGGTGATACGTTTTTTTGGGGAAAATCCGGGGGACGACCGTCTTTTGGTGGTTAACCTGAGCCGGGATCTTCATCTCATTCCTGCGCCTGAACCGCTATTGGCGCCGCCTGGCGATTGTGTTTGGAATGCCATGTGGTCCAGCGAAGATCCTCAATATGGCGGTTTAGGCATGCCGCCCTGGCCCATAAATGGCAATTGGTATATCCAAGGCGAATCTGCCGTTGTGCTAAATCCTGTTAACCAACCCAAAGGTACCGTTAATCATGAACAATGATATTGTTATTCGAACCCAATGGACTGGTGATCCAACCGAACAGGAAGCATTGATAAAAAACGAATGGTTAGTCACCAATGGCCTTGGCAGCTATGCGACCGGGACGATCGCAGGTGTGCCGACTCGTCGTTTTCACAGTTTTTTAACCGTTGCGCACCCTGATCCTTTGGGGCGCTACGTAATGCTTAACCAGCTGAGTGAGCTGGTTCGGTTTCCTGACGGCAGCATCCAGAAAATCGGCGGCATCGAATGGGCGAGCAAGGATATGGAACTGTATGGCATGTCCAGCCTGCGCGAATTTCGCGTGGACGGCGGAATGCCGGTGTGGCGTTATGAGCTGGATGGACATGTCATTGAAAAATGGATACTGATGCCCTACATGAGCAATACGGTTCACATAGGCTATCGTTTGGTTTCAGGGACGGGCCCGGTGCGGCTTAAGATTCGCGTAGCCGTTCATTTCCGTCCCCATAATGCCGCTTTGGATCAGGGGCTGCCTGCGGATTGTTATGACCTTCAAGCATCCTCTATCGGACGACTGGAGATTCATGGGGTTTCGATTCCGCCTTTGCGCCTTTATATGGATGGCGATAGTTCGGCATTTACCATTGAACCCAAACGTTTTACCGATATTCTTTACCGTATAGAACAGCAACGAGGCTACGGCGCTCAGGGCGACCTGTGGAGTCCGGGCTATTTTCGCGTGGATCTTGTTGAAGGCAAAGATGTGACTTTTATCGCCTCTGCTGAAAACTGGGACAACATCCTGGCATTGTCTCCCCAAGAGGTATTTAAGGCTGAAATGGAGCGGCGTCAACGTTTATTGGCAACAGCCGCTCCGCAATTGCATCAAGGCTTGGCTCAGCAGTTAGTGCTGGCAGCCGATCAGTTTATTGTCGCGCCGACCAAACGGGTTGTCGAAACGACGCGGATCCGTGCATCCGGCGGCGATGTGCGCACCGTCATTGCCGGTTATCATTGGTTTACCGATTGGGGGCGGGATACGATGATCAGCCTGGAAGGTCTAACGCTATTAGTCGGCCGGCATGTCGAGGCCGGGCATATTTTGCGCACGTTTGCCTATCATCTTCGCGACGGCCTCATTCCCAACATGTTTCCGGAAGGTGAAAGCGAAGGCGTGTATTACACTGCCGATGCCACTTTGTGGTTTTTTCATGCGCTGGACCGTTACATGGAAATCACCGGCGACACGGACATATTCAAGGAGTTGCTGAACAAGCTGCTGGATATCATCGATCATCACCTTCAGGGCACCCGATTCGGCATTCATTGCGATCCCGCCGATAGTCTGCTCGTCCAGGGCGACCCGCGTTACGCGCTGACCTGGATGGATGCCCGGATGGATGATTGGGTCGTCACTCCGCGCCGCGGCAAAGCGGTTGAAATCAACGCCTTGTGGTACAACGCCTTGCGCGTTATGGAAAAATGGATGAAAGAAGAAAGCCAAATCGCGCGCGCAAACGAGATTGCAAAGCTCGCCGATGCCACCCGGCTTAGCTTTAATCAACGGTTCTGGAATGCGCAGGCAGGCTATCTGTACGATGTGGTTGACGGTGAAAATGGTAAAGACGACCCGGCGTGCCGGCCCAATCAGTTATTTGCTATATCGCTACCGCATCCGGTATTGGATAGACAGTATTGGCAGCCCGTGCTTCAGGTTGTCAAAGATCGCCTGTTGACGCCAGTCGGCCTGCGTACATTGTCCTCGGACCATCCCGATTATAAAAAAGATTACCATGGCGATCTTCGCACCCGCGATGCCGCTTATCATCAAGGCACTGTCTGGCCCTGGCTGCTAGGGCCTTACATCGATGCGTGGTCGCGTGTTCATCCGGAACAGCGTCAAGGTGCGCGCGAATACCTCGAGCAATTATTGGAGAGGCATTTGCATGAAGCTTGTATCGGCAATATGAGCGAAATTTTTGATGCTGAAGGCCTGTTTACTCCGCGCGGCTGTATCGCTCAGGCATGGAGCGTAGCCGAGATCATTCGTGTATGGGTTAATCTGGCTGAAGATTAGAACAGTGTTAAATGAAAAGCCGCTCTAGGGACTCCGCTTTAGCAATCTTTGCGGGAGCTAAGCAAGCCGGACATCTAGAGAGGATTTTTTCGGGCTTCTGTTGCTGCGTCCGCAATGTTATAGTCTGAGAAAACTCAGGCTTATTTAATCATGATCGGATTCATTATTTGCAGCATATTGTTGGCCGCTTTGGTTCAGTACCAAAGCGAGTTTCTACAGCTATTGGTCACTCCCGTGGCTTTAGGTATCAGCTTGGCGCTGATGGCGGTCAGTCTGTTGGCAGGCTATCTGAAAAAAATTCCCACTGTTATGTGGCACGACGGCTTTGCAATTAGCAGCCTGTTCATCTGGTACGCCTACTGGGTGCCGCAGTTCGATGACGATGCGCCGATGTTCTTTTTCTTCCCGCTGTATTACGCACTGTTAACTTCAATCGTAACTATAACTTTTATCAATAAAAGTGAGGACTTCGATCAGGAAACTATCCGGCAACTGCGTTATCTCGAAAAAATCAACCGCATTAGCGTCAGTGCGATTGTGGTGTTTGTATTGATTAGTCTGCTGATTACCCGGCATTACACGCTTTATCCGATCGCGATGACTTTATTTATAACCCGTCATACCATGATTGCTTGTCTGGAAACTGTTGACAGGCGATAATCCGGTCTTTTTGAATCAGAGTAGGGTACGCATCGCATACCTTTATCGAGTGTGAAGAGATGAGGAAAACGGTACGCACTGCGTACCCTACCAAGTTAAATTCATCTATTTATTACGAGACATCAATGTATTCCGTAAAAATTCCGGTATCCTCTGTTCCAGCCAATACTCCGGTTTAAAAGGGATTGATCCCGAGATGAAGCCGACATGACCGCCGTGTCGGGTCAACTCCAAATAGACATGGGGCGATATTTCATCCAGGTCGGGCAGCACTTCTTGGGTCATAAACGGATCGTCAACCGCCTGGATCAATAACGTGGGTACCGAGATGGATTTGAGATATTGCCTGGAACTGGAACGCCGATAATAGTCGTGTACATCGTTAAAGCCATGCAACTTGGCTACAACCCGATCGTCGTATTGCCAAAACGAATTGATTGTCGATAAATCGCCCAATACTTTGATTTTATGAGCTTCTTGAGATTGACCCATGAGTTCCAGATGCCGCAATTTATTGCGCATATAGGCTTTTAACTCGTTCAGCAATCGACCGCGATAGCATTTTGCAAAACCCTTATCCAGTTTGGTCGCGCAGAGTCCCAACAGCAAAGGCACGGAAACTGCGACGGCGGCAAACAGATTCACCCGCTCGCCTTGTTCGCCCAGCCACTTTAACAGCACATTGCCGCCCAATGAAAAACCCACGGCACCTAGAGGCGTTTCGGGTTCCCGTTGACGCAGGGTTTGATAGAGAAAATGAATATCCTCGGTTTCGCCCGAGTGATAACTCCGCGCCCTGTTATTGGATTGGCCGCTACAGCCGCGGAAATTAAGCGCGGTGCTACGAAATCCCTGTTTGAGTAAAGCGCTTTGCAAGCCTTTAATATAATCCGATTGCGAGCTGCCGGTTAAACCGTGTATCAGGATAATCAATGGCTGATTGCCGGTTCCGCAATAATCAACGTCGATAAAATCATCATCGGGAGTCGTTAATCGTTCGCGGCGATAATCAGGCGGATCAGGCGCATGCCTTAATAAGGCCGGATAAATAGTCTGCAAATGCCTATTGCTTAGCCACCAGGCGGGCTTGAATGTTTTTTTGGTCAACATGGTTTAGGGAGTTTTGTAACAAGAATGGCTGATTGTAATACCATTCGCGAATAATCAATTAATCATGGAGCTTAACGATATGAAAAAGCTGGTTATTTACAATCACGGCAAAGACAGCATACCTTGGGGCGAAAAAGCTTTTCAATTTGCCGAGGTTGCCAAGCGCTACGGCTATGCTTTTGAAAGCCCGGATTACCAGGCACATTCTGACCCTGATAAACGGGTCGAACAACTGCTGGCGATGGATTTATCCGGCTCTAATGAATTGGTATTAATCGGCTCCAGCATGGGCGCTTATGTCGCAACAGCAGCCTCGGAAATGATTAAACCGCAAGGGCTTTTTTTATTGGCGCCTGCGTTTTATCTGCCCGGCTATCGGCGCACGGAGTTTAAGCCAACGGCTGAGGATATTCGGGTATTTCATGGCTGGCAGGACGATATTGTGCCACCGGAAAATGCCTGGCGGTTTTGCCAAAAATATCGCGTGCGTTTGAATTTATACGATACCGATCACCGGATGTTAAGCGTGATGCCGCAGTTGGCTGAAGAATTCAGCCGGTTTTTAGCAGGATTCAGCGGCTAATAAATGATCGGATGGCTTTAAAAGTTGAGTTTTAGACGTGGTGGCCTCATATCTTCAATAATTAAACCTTAACAAGAAGGCCACCCCTATGAGTAACCTGCATATTGTTTGTCCTCATTGCCAGGCGGTAAACCGCATGGCATCCGATCGCTTGAGTCAGCATCCCCGTTGCGGCCAATGCAAAGAGCCTGTGTTTACCGGGCATCCGCTGGAATTAACCGGTCAGAATTTTCAACAGCACATGACACGGAATGACATTCCTGTTGTTGTCGACTTCTGGGCGTCCTGGTGCGGGCCATGCAAGATGATGGCGCCAGCTTATGCCCAAGCGGCTGCTGCGCTTGAACCGCAGGTACGCTTGGCCAAACTTAACACCGAACAGGAACAGGGCATTGCCGCTCAGTTTAATATTCGCAGCATTCCGACGCTGGTAGTCTTCAAATCCGGTCGCGAAACAGCTCGCATGTCCGGTGCCATGAGCACGGCGGATATTGTCCGCTGGGTCAACAACAATATTTAAACCGGACGCCGAGTATTTCGGCCGCGAGAGCTTACGAGGAGACGGGATGTGTAATCCGCCTACGCCGAGGCCAGTAACTCCGATAAGGTCACGAAGTTTACCGGTTTGAGTAAATGATGGTCGAATCCCGCCATTTGTGACCGGCTGCGGTCTTCGCTCTGTCCGTAGCCGGTCAAGGCGATCAGTACCGCCTCCTGAGTCTCCGGTAACGCGCGCAACCGGTTGGCAAGTTCATAGCCGTTAATGCCGGGAAGACCGATGTCGAGCAGGGCGACCTGCGGCCGGAACTCTTGCGCCAGTTCGATGGCTTGCAGGCCGCAGTGGGCCATCCTGACTTCATGACCTTCCATTTGCAGCAGCATCGACAGGCTTTCAGCGGCATCGATATAGTCATCGACGACCATGATACGAAGCGCGGACAATAAGGGAACAGGGGAATCAGGCAATTCATGGATGGGTATGACGGCGGATTGAGAGACCGGCAAGAGCGGCAGCTGTACCGTAAATGTGCTGCCTTGGCCGATGCCGCCGCTTGAGGCCGTAACCGTGCCGTCGTGTTTTTCGACCAGTTGACGCACCAAGGTCAGTCCAAGCCCCAGGCCGCCCTGAGAATGAGCCAGAGAACGATCGGCCTGGGTAAAAAGATCAAAAACATGCGCCAGCAGGTCCGGAGAGATGCCGACGCCAGTGTCTGCTATGCGTACCAGTACATAATTGCCCTCTGTTATCACGCTCAGTGTGATTTTTCCGCCTTCGTCGGTATATTTGGCGGCATTGTTCAGCAGATTGGTAATGATCTGTTCCAATCTAGTCGCATCGCCGTTTAGCCATTGAGGTTCATCCGGTACCGAAAGGACGAGGCGGTGCTTTCGAGCTTCAATCATGGGCCGGCAGTCTTCTACGGCGTGCATGATAATCCGGGTTAGATCGCAATGATCCATTTTTAACCGGATCTTGCCCTGGATGATGCGCGCGACATCGAGCAAATCGTCAAGCAGCCGTGAGGTATGATTGATTTGCCGTTCAATCAAGTTATGCCCCCACACCACGGTAGGCTCCGAATGGTCATACTTCTTTAACACATGTAGCGCATGAAGAATGGGGGCGAGCGGATTGCGCAGTTCGTGGGCGAGCATGGCCAGGAATTCGTCCTTGTGGCGATCGTTCTCGCGCAACGCCAGCTCCATGCGTTTTCTTTCGGCAATTTCGCTACTTAACACTTCGTTAGTTCGCGCCAGCTCCGACGTTCTCTCCTGTACATGAATTTCCAGTTCTTCATGAGACTTTTGAAGCGCATCTTCAGCCAGTTTTTGCTCGGTAATATCCGTGCAGGTGCCGACCCATTCCCGAATCGTGCTATCCGCTTTCAATACCGGTACTCCACGAACAGCAACATAGCAATATTGTCCATCATGGCGATGCAGTCGATACTCTATGTCAAAGATAGAGCCTGTCGCCACAGCCTGCAGCCAATTCGCCATAACCCTTGAACGATCTTCCGGATGCAGGGCGTTAATCCACCCGTGGCCTTTAATCGCCTCTTTGGATTGGCCTGTAAATGCGCGCCAGCTGGGCATGTCCTCGACCACTTCACCGACAGGATTGGTGGTCCATACGATCTGGGAGGTGGCAATAGTCAAGGATCGGTAACGCTCCTCGCTGAGCTGCAACGCTTTTGCCAAGCTATTGCGATACTGAATTTCCTGCTCAAGTTCGGCATTGCGCCGAGCCAGCTCGGCCGTACGTTCGACGACCTCGGATTCGAGTTCTTGCAACACCTGATAAAGCTGATCCTGGACTGTCCGTCTTGTCAACTCCAACAAGCGTCTTTCCAGTTCCGTTGCAACAATATTGGCTAGATTTGCAATGTAGGGTTCATAAGGCAGAAATTCTTCTGGATTTAGAACCGAGTAGCTTAGAAAACCGTATAGCTTTGATGCCGTGCGTAGCTGTAGACGGTAGGTGTTGACTTGATCCAGTGCGCAGGATCCGGAATCCTCGGGCGGCTCCTCGTCCCATCGGGTGGCGCAGTCCGAGCAATCGGGAATAGTATCTGGAAAGGTGCTGCCGACCGTGCCTTCCAGACAAAAAGAAACCGAAGCAATGCCGGGCACTGTCCGGTTGAGCGCTGTAGTAACAAAATCGACAATGGTCTTGTGATCCGGAAGCGCGCACAAGGTTTCGGGAATAACAAATAATTTGCCAAGGATCTCGGCTTTACACTGAGCGGCCATCAGAGATCAACAAATCCATGCTAAAAGGTATTGGTGTAATTGGCATAGTTATTCTTGTGAAGGTGTGGGTTTATCAGGCGCTGAAAAATAAGGATTATGCACAACTTGACCGGCCACGATCATCATCGGGTGAACATTCAATACATCGTAAAGCATGGCGCCATCCAATTTGTTGATGTCATATTGGCACATAACACCGTGGATGCAAACCTCTTTCGCCAAGCTGTTAATCAAGGTTTCGTACTCGATCCAGCGTTCAATGCCGGGCAAGCCTTTGAACAGCCAGTTGGTATCTCCGCTCACACGCGCCCCTGCAAAACTTTCACTTTGGGCTTGATCGCTAAAGGAACGCCAATAATCAAGCATGCGTTCCGGGATGAAAGTGCCGTCGGGGCAATAGACTGCTTCGGCCTGGTCCAAAACCAGTTGCTTTGGCGTAACTGGGCTTCCAGGAGCAATCCCCAGTTGGGAGAGATAGGTATCCATATCATTCATGGAAGGCATGGCATCAGCAAGGTAGCCAACTTTTTCACCGGCTAACAGCCCACTTCGCATGAATTTGGCAATTATGCTCTGCCGCTCGTTTTCATTAGTGTACAAGTGGCAGATGTGCATTCCTGTTGGGAATTTCTGCTCGGCGAAATCGAACGCAACCTGATGATTAGCTTGGCACATAGAATCACTCTCGTAAGACTATAAATTTGACGTTTGTTCGTTACTAAAAAAGGACATATTCAAGAATATAAATAATTAGACGGACCTTTTGTGTATTTTCAACCTTAACAAAACCCATGACGGGGGTGTTGGCTACCCAAAAATTTAGACAATCGGATTTTATCAATTCTGAGTTTTTTGTATATCGCTATTTTTTAAGGCGTGCTCTGCTCAGTTAAGCGGCAAAGGCTGGATCGCATGTTTCCGGGTTCCCAAGCGGGAGCTTGGGAACCCGCGTAAATTTAAAGCCGGTTCTTATTGGCGTCGGACGGGAGTGCAAGCTTCGCTTGCGCTGGCGCAGGCAGAGCCTGCACTCCAGCCTTAAAAAAGCTTCGCGCGGGCTCTCAAATTGGAGATTGGGGAATCAGTGGTAACCGGTTTGACTGATCTATCAACCCGCAACCGCCAAAATCACCGCACCGGCCTTGAACACCGCCGTGGCCGGTTTACCTTTGCCCAGGCCCAACGCGTCAACGCTGTCGTTAGTTACCGTCGCGGCAACCTGCTCGCCGCCTTTCAGCTCGATATCGACTTCGGCGTTGACCGCGCCCGGTTTAACCTGGGTGACCGTGCCTTGCAACTGGTTGCGCGCCGACAGCCGGTAGCCGCCGAAATCGGTGACGATGATGATTTGCGGGGCCTTAACCAGGGCGATGACCTCCATGCCGGTCTTGATGCCTAACGTTTCGACGGATTCCTTGGTAATCGAGGCGACGATGGTTTCCCCGCCTTTCAATCCGACGTGGACTTCGGCATTGACCGCGCCGATAAGCACTTCGTTGACGGTACCGGTAAATTGATTACGTGCGCTTGCTTTCATGATGAGCTCCTGGATTAATTTAATATCGATGTACCCTTGATCTGCACATAAACCGCCATGCCGATCTGCAAACCCAGCATCAGCGCCGATTTGCGGGTGATGTGCGCCAGCAACGCCTGACTGCCGACCTGTACTAGTACAACAACTTGCCCGTCCCGACCATCGGCAATGCCAGTGATGGTCGCAGGCAGCACATTGAGAATACTGGTCGCAGTTGGCGCTTCAAGGGCGATGCTGACATCGCGGGCGTAAGTCTGTACCCGTAATGGCGTGCCGATCTCTGCATCAATCGCCGGTAGGCTCAGCGAGCCTCCGGCAAAAGCGACATGGGTCAGATGGTAGTCGGCTTCATGTTCGGCGACGGTCGCCTGCCAAACCGTGGCAGCTTCCCGGTCTTGCGCCAGCGGTACGTCGAGACGGCTTTGCGTTTCCGACAGCGGTCCCGAAGCCAGCGCTCGGCCGTCTTCCATGATCACCAACGTATCGGCCAGTTGCGCGACTTCCTGTTGGGAGTGGGTGACGTACAGCACCGGAATATCCAACTGTTGGTGCAGGCGGCTTAAAAACGGCAGGATTTCCTGTTTGCGCTTGAAATCCAGCGACGCCAGCGGTTCGTCCATCAGCAGGACTTCAGGATTCAGCGCCAAGGCGCGGGCGATAGCGACCCGCTGCCGTTCGCCGCCGGACAAGTGGCCGGGCATGCGCTCCAGCAAGTGGCCGATGCCGAGCAATTCAACAGTTTGCTCCAGCTTGACCGTGCCTGAATTGTGTTTGATCCGTTTCAAGCCGTAATTCAGGTTGTCCCGAACCGTCAAATGCGGAAACAGGTTGGCTTCCTGGAACACATAGCCGAGCGATCGTTGATGGGTGGGTAAAAAGGTATTGCGTTCGCTGTCCTGCCAGACATGGCCGTTGATTTCAAGCTTACCTTGCGGCGCATGTTGCAGCCCGGCAATGCAGCGCAGCAGCGTGGTTTTGCCGGAACCGGAATGGCCGAACAACACGGTAATGCCGGTGCCGGGCAGTTTTAAATCGACGTCCAGTTTAAAGTCGCCGTAGTCGAGTTGGAAGCGGGCTTGGATAGTTGTCATTTGAGTTATCACATATTAACTATTTAGCTACAGATTGGCGCAAGGCAAAGGGCGACAGTGTGTCGACGCTCGCTTTTTCGCCTTTCGTCTTACCCGTGGCTATATATTTATAAAAAAAATCATTTAAGCGGATGCGCGACGGGCTGCGTTTTCAGCGCGGTGTACAGCACCAGCAGCACGCTGAACGAGAACAACAGCAAGCCGCCGGCCAGCCAGTGCGCTTCGCTGTATTCCAGCGCTTCGACATGGTTATAGATTTGCACCGACACCACGCGGGTTTTGTCCGGAATATTGCCGCCGACCATCAGCACCACGCCGAATTCGCCGACCGTATGCGCAAAACCTAAAATAGCCGCGGTCAAAAAACCGGGTTTCGCCAGCGGCATGATCACGCTAAAAAAGGTATCCAGAGGGCTGGCGCGCAAAGTCGCGGCGGCTTCCAAAGGCTGTTCGCCGATAGACGCGAATGAGGCTTGCAACGGCTGCACGACAAACGGCAATGAATACAGTACCGATGCAATCACCAAGCCGGAAAAAGTAAACGGCAATGTACCCAAACCCAGCCATGTAGTGAATTTACCAACTGCTCCGGCCGGGCCCATCAGCACCAGCAAATAAAAGCCCAACACGGTTGGCGGCAGTACAAGAGGCAGCGCGACGACGGCATTGATGATGCCTTTCCAGGCGGAGCGCGTCCGGGCCAGCCACCAGGCCAGCGGGGTGCCGAGCAGCAGCATCAACACGGTTGCGATGGTGGCGACTTTGAATGTTAAAAACAATGCGCCGAGATCGGAAGGGCTTAGCATAAAATCGCTCCGGTGGTTATTTTGTTCGTTTCCACGTTCCAGCTTGGGAACTCGCGGAAATGTCTGCTGTTGTAAGGCGTGCCGTGCGCGCCTTAAGATACTTAAAGGCGCGCACGGCACGCCCTAGCGGGGATTGGTTGCCGGCAAAAGTGGGCGGCAGAACGGCAATATCGGCGATGCTTAACATAGCGTATTCTATTCAGCCAAGTCGTAACCGTATTTTTTGATAATCGCGAGCGCTTCCGGCGATTTCAAAAATTTCAACAATGCCGGTGCGGCCGGGTTTTCGGCGCCGGTTTTCATCAGTATCGCATCCTGACGGATCGGCTGATAACGATCGCTTGGAATGACCCAGCCTGAGCCGCCGGCAATTTTGCCGTTGTCTATCACTTGCGAGAGCGCTAAAAAACCCAGTTCGGCATTGCCGGTACTGATGAACTGGTGGGTTTGCGCGATGTTCTCCCCTTGTACGAACAAGGGTTGCAGTTTGTCGAACACGCCCTGGTTTTTCAATACCTCAACCGCCGCCGCACCGTAGGGCGCCAGTTTCGGATCGGCCAGCGCGATATGCTTGAAACCGCCTTTATTCAGGATTTGCCCCTGGTCATCGACTAAACCCGGCGTGGCTGACCAGAGTACCAATTTGCCCAGCGAGTAAGTGAAACGGGTGCCGGCCACCGCCAATCCCTCTTGCTCAAGCTTGATCGGGCTTTTGTCGTCGGCTGATAAAAACACCTCAAACGGCCCGCCGTTTTCAAATTGTGAAACGAACTTACCGGAGGAGCCGAACGACAAACTGGCGCTGTGACCGGTAGATTTTTCAAAAGCGACGGCGATTTCGGTCATCGGTTTGGTGAAGTTTGCAGCGACTGCAACCAGCACCGTCTCGGCCCAAGTTAGGGGAGCGATTAAAAGCAGGCATGCGGCGAAGATAGAGCGAAAAAGTCGCTGATGTAACATAAAATTCTCCAATAATTTAAATGATGAGAGTGATTTCGATTTTATAAGTCTGTAAGCCAGGTTGCCTGAAACGTTATTCGAGCTAGGTACACCAGACTTTCCAGGTTTTAAAAACCTGGAAAGTCTTACTCGCATCGTCCTGAGCATAATCCAATGTGCCGATATTTGAGTTCTGCTGTCAAACGCGGCTGGCTTTATCCGTTTCATCGGCTCATCAATCCGTCAAAAGCGCAACATGCTTTGCACATAAAAGTAATTGGTGTCTTCTTTATCCGGCGCATTGACGGTCTCCTTGGCGAAAGCGCCTTTGAACAGATGCGCATAGCCGGTCTCGAAATTCAGGCTGCTGTTGACATCCCAGCGCGCAGTCAGTTCGAATTGTTGGCCGATAAAGTTATCGGTTCTGCCCGTGGCATCGCGCAGATTGGCCGAGGTCCAACTATCCTTGTCTTCCGCGAGCCAATAGAAGCGGTGGCTTAGGCCAAGTTGCACATCGCTTCGCGGCGCGGCGCTAATCCGTAACCCCGGCGTATTGATATTGCTGCGGGCAAAAGCGCCGTATATGCCGGTCGGACCGAACTCGAAGCGCCGCGCGCCGTACAGGGTATCGAAACGCTGATTCTTTCTGTCGTTGGGATCGTGATCGCCGCTGGCATAATCGTATTCCAGCGCTAGATGCGGTGACCACGGCATATCGAAGGTGTAACCGAAATCCAAGTGTTGATACCAGGCGGAATGATCCAAATCGGTAGCATTGCTGGCGGCAGTCGATGAACGCACCGTGCCGAATTGGGCGATGGTTTCGGTTTGAAAATCGAATGCGCCTTTGGCCGGTTTCAGATAAAAGCGCATGCCGGGCGTGAAATAGCGGCGGTTCGCGGTTTGATTACGCTTACGGTCGCCTTCGTCCAAATGGTACAAATACAGTTCGGCGTTAATGCCCCAGGCGATGTTATAGCTTTCCAAAAATCCGCCGGAAAACCAGGTTTGGTATTCGGGTTCGTCGAAACTGTGGAAGCCGTCGAGCAGTTGCTGCGAGTTATTCGGATAGCGGCCGACCGGTTTGGTCACAAAAGCATTGAATTGCCAGTTGTTGTAATCGAGCAAACGCAGCCGCACGCCGTCGAAACTATTGATGGTGTTGCGCATCGCGTTTCTGGCAATCAAGCGGCGACTACCGAAATTGAGCGTTTGCCGGCCGACGATGACCTCCGCGCCCAGACCGCTGTAGGCTACGTTCTGATCGGCCCAGGCCAGATAACCCTGGATGAAATCGGCCTCGTCGACGTGGGTGTTATTGATCCCGGATCCGCTATCGGCGCCGAACTGCCGTGCATCCAGAAACTCGGCGCCGGCGCGAAAATGAGTGTAGCGAGCTTCCAGAAATACATCGAGTTGCAGCGGAATTTGCTGGTCGCCGCCTTTGCCGCCCGCTTTGAAACTGCCGTCCAGGGTTTCGTAGCGGGTGCGCTGTTCCACCGACAGCGACAGCCATTCCGGCAAGTTCAGTGCATCGTGCAGGTTCCAAACCGGTTTTTCGTATTTATCCGAACCCAGCAAAGAATCGGACATTTGGCTGGAGAAGACGGAAAATGGTGGTTTGGTGTAAGTTTTCTTTACCGCTGCCTGAATATTTCCGTTACTGTTCAGAGACAAACCACCCACAACAATCAGGTTGACTGCATGGCTGGTTATTGCCTCTGCAAGACGTTTTCTTTGTTTCATCAATCACCTGTAATTTAAGTTTGAAGCACATCCACGCTGCTTTGTTGATGCTGACAGGTCTTATTCGAATAAGTCCCTGTCATAAAAAGACTCTAGTTTAGCTCATTATGTAGAAAGGTACATAACGTTATCGATGATAACCAAAGCATTCAGCGTGCCAATTGCTAATTATGTTTATAACTTATTGAATTATAGTAATTCTTGTTGTCGTATCAAAAGGTGAACAATGTTATGTTTCAAACATCTTGTTATGTTCTGTAGACTTGGTGACAATACGGTTATTCAGCATTGTCTTCATATCATTTGAATTGAAGGATGTTTATACTAATGCGGGACAGGGTATTGAAAAGCAAATTCCTTATGTCTCAAGCCAATAGGATTGAAAGTAGCTTGTTTCTGAATGGGAAATAAACTTCAACTCAATTCTTGCAACGCACACAATCACTTATGACCGGCAGCTTAAACCACAGCAATACTTCAGCAACATGGGTCAATGGCGAATTACGGCTGGCCGGCCTGGACGGCCGCATGATCGCTTTGTTGAGGGCGATAGATCAAAGCGGTTCCATCAACCAGGCAGCCAAACAGGTGGGCTTGAGTTACAAAGGCGCTTGGCAAATTATCGAAAGAGCCAATAACGGTTCGCCGAAAACATTAGTTTCCACCGCTACCGGCGGCAGCAAGGGCGGCGGGACTTGTTTAACCGAGGCGGGGCGCTCGTTGCTGACGTTGTTTACTAATTTGGAACAACAGCATCGGCAGTTTCTTGACCAACTCAATCGTAATTTGGCCGATGATCCCGATACGGTCTTGCTGTTGCAGCGATTGGTGGTTAAAACCAGCGCCAGAAACCAAGTTTTCGGCAGCATTGCCGAGATTCATGCCGGTGCGGTGAATGCCGAGATTGCCGTGACATTGAAAGGCGGCGAGCGGGTCATTGTCAATATTACCCAGGCCTCGCTCAGTCATCTTGGTTTGCAGGTCGGTGCCGATGCAGTATTGTTATTCAATAGCGCGGATATAACGCTATCAACGGGTTCCGATTCCAATCGCTATGCAGCACGCAACCGTTTATCCTGTAGCGTGATTCGCGTTCAACAGGACGAGGTGAACGCGGAGGTGATCGCTATGTTACCTGGCGGCGAAACGCTGGTCGCCTTGATTACGTCGGAAAGCGCCCAAAGTCTGGCGCTTGTGCCCGGTATGAAAGTGTGGGCAATATTTAAAAGCAACACTCCGGTGCTGGGCGTTATGCCGCTACTGTGACGGTTTTCATTCATCTTCAATAAACTCCATCCTCAAGCTTGCAAAAATTCCTTTATTTATGAATGCAATGGTTTCTGATTTTTTATTGTCCGTAAAGTGTAAACACTTAACCGGATTGGTATAATGGTTAACTTTGTAATCCGAAACTGGAGCGCTTGGGCGCCGGGTTTGACGTGTCGCGAAGATTGGCAACATTGGCATGACCATCAGGCTTTTGTCGAAGCGGAAAAAGCGGCCATACCCGCTCAGGTGCCCAAGATACTTCAACGCAGATTAAGTCCGTTAGCCAGAGCGGTTTTTAATGCTGCGGACAGTTGCATCGATAGCGAGAAGTCATTGCCCATTATTTTCAGCTCCGCCCATGGCGAAGTGAACAAGTCGTTGGCAATGCTTAAAAGCATGCAGAAAGGCGAAGAAGTTTCGCCGACGGCTTTTAGCCTGTCAGTGCATAATGCCATATCAGGATTGTTTTCAATGGCCTATGGCAATCATCAGGAAATTACCGTGATTGCGCCGGGCCAGGACGGCATTGCTCCGGCATTTATTGAAGCATTGGGGCTTTTGCAGGAAGGCCATGCCGATGAGGTATTGATAGTTTTATATGATGAGCCGCTATCGGACTTTTATCCGTCGCTACCGTTTGCGCTCAATGCCCCCGCTATTTGTGCATTGGCTTTAAAAGTCTCTTTAACCGGGAGTGGCTTGGCATTGCAATTTAATAATTCATCTGCGCATCGCGACGACGGAGAGCATGCTTTACAGATATTCTCTTTTATCAAGTTTCTTGTGGCCGACAAACAAACGTTGGCGCTGGGCAATCATAGACACAGCTGGGAATGGCACAAAAAATAACAGCAACATTAAGCTATGGCAGGCGCCTTTTGGCAACAGGTTTAAGTTTTTTCAGTTTTGGCCTCGGCGGTTTAGTGCTGTGGCTATTGGTCTTTCCGGTGCTGTCCCTTTGGCCCGGCAATCCGCGGCAAAAAGTCAGCCGCGGCCAAAAAACGGTGCATTACAGTTTCTATGTTTTTATCGGCTTGATGCACAGGCTTGGGGTGATGACTTACGACATCACGGGCCTGGACAAACTTAACCGGCCCGGCCAGTTGATTATCGCCAACCATCCGACGCTGATCGATATTGTTTTTTTGATCAGCCGAATCCAACAGGCCAGCTGTATTGTCAAAGCCCGCCTGTGGCATAACCCCTTCATGCGCGGCCCGATTCTGAATGCCGGATATATCAGCAACGGCGATCCAGAACAAATGATTGCCGAGTGCGTCGACTGGCTGCGCTCAGGCGGATCGATGATTATTTTTCCCGAAGGCACGCGCTCGATACCGGGCCAACCGTATCATTTCCAGCGCGGCGCGGCGGCCATCGCCTTGCAGGCCGATGCGATTGTGACTCCGGTGACGTTGACCTGCAATCCCAGCACCTTAACCAAAGCCGAGCGCTGGTATCAAATTCCCGAGCGCCGCTTTCATCTGACCATGCACGTTGGCGACGATATTGCGCTTGATGAATTTAAAAATATCAGCCCAAAATCGGTAGCCGTACGTCGCTTTACCCACTACCAGCAAGATTATTTTACCCAACAGAGAGAGCTTTATAAGCACGATGGAAAACGAATTAAAACAACTGATTATTGATACGCTGGATCTGGAAGACATCAGCGTGGCGGATATAGACAGTCAGGCGCCGTTGTTTAACGACGGCTTGGGACTGGATTCCATTGATGCCCTGGAATTGGGCTTGGCGATCCGCAAAAAATACAACGTAAAGATCGATGCCGAAAAAGAAGACGTGGTGAAGATTTTTGCCTCGGTTTCAACGTTGGCCGATTACATTCAAGCCGCGCGCGGTTGAGACGATTATGGTTGAGGCAATTATGATAAAAGAGCGCGAAGAAATCCTGGCGGCCATCAAAGAGATTATGGTCGACATGTTCGAGATGGATGAGCAGGCCATTACGCTGGAGGCGAAGCTGTACGAAGACCTGGATTTCGACAGTATTGATGCGGTAGACATGATAGTCAGGCTTAAGGAAATGACCGGCAAAGCGATCAAAGCGGAAGATTTTAAAACGGCCCGCACCATTGGCGATGTGGTCGAGGCCGTTTATAAAATGCTTAACGCCTAATATGCCGTTTGCTTGGACTCCCACGCCGCGCGTCACTGCCATTAACTCAAGCTTAAACAGGAGTGCAGGCTCCGCCTGCCCAAGCCGTGGGCTTTCATCCCTTCGCAATAATGCAAGCAAAGCTTGCACTCCAGAGCGCTGTTTTGACTTAATGGCAGTGGCGCCGCAAGTGGGAACGAGAGAGCGAGATAAATGATGCGTTTGCTTGTAAACAGCGTGATGGGTTTATCAACCCTGCTATATCCGCTGGCGGTTTTTTTCGGCAGGGACTATTTTGAGCCCTGGAAAATAGCCGCGCTATTGATTGCGTTATTGCTGATCAGACTGGCGGCCAGCTATTCCGTTAAACATTGGAGCACGCCGTTATTGATTTCGGGCATCGCTTATTGCCTGTTTGCGATGTGGAGCAATCAATTCGGCACTTTGCTGATTTACCCGATTCTGGTCAACGTCTTGATGCTGCTGATTTTCGGCTGGAGTCTGTTTTCGCCGCCCAGTTTGGTCGAACGTCTGGCGCGCATACAACATCCCGATTTGCCGCCGGAAGGCGTTGTTTATACCCGCCGGGTGACGCAAGTGTGGTGCGGCTTTTTTATGATTAACGGCGCTCTGGCCTGGATAACGGCCTTTTGGTGCAGCCTGGAAGTTTGGAGTTTATACAACGGCCTGATCGCTTATGTGCTGATGGGTATTTTATTCGCCACCGAATATCTGGTCAGGATGAGAACCCAAAAGCATGTTCGATAAATTGTTGCCGTTGTCCCATTGCTTAAACGTCCAAAGGCCGACGGAGGCCCCCGTTGCCTATCATGCCGGGCAGTATTATTCGGCGGAGCAGTTTGAGAGCGCGGTTAAAAATTGGGCCTGCAAACTGCAAGCGCAGCCGTTCCGGCATTACGCCTTGTATACTGAAGACGCCTATCCGTTTGCGGTGCTGTTGTTTGCGTTACTGCATGCCGGTAAACAAATCTGGATACCCGGCAATAATTGCCAAGGCACCGCAGAGAAATTATCGCCGGACTGCCAGTTGCTGGGCGATTGGCATCAAGGCGATTGTTTCGACTACTGCTTGGATGTGCCGGATAATGCCAGTCAGTTTTTAACGCCGCTAAATCCTTTGGACAACCAGTTGGTCATTTTTACCTCCGGTTCCACGGGACAGGCCAAGCCGATAGCCAAATGCCTAAACCAGTTTCAGCTTGAAATCGCCACGCTGGAACAGCGCTGGGGCGAACAGCTCGGTCATTCAGTCGCGTTGGCAACAGTCAGCCATCAGCATATCTATGGCTTGCTGTTTCGCGTGTTATGGCCATTATCGGCAGGACGCTGTTTTCATAGCCAGGCCTATATCAATCCTGAAACGCTGGTTAATGCGGTTCAGCACAAATCCGCTTACTGGGTTGCCAGTCCTGCGCATTTAAAGCGCTTGGATCAGCAGTCGCCGTGGGATGGTATTAGCGCTTTAACGGCGATTTTCAGTTCCGGTGGACCGTTGCCGGAGAGCGCAGCTCAGCAGATAGTAAGCAGCGGCAAACAAGCCGTGATTGAAGTCTACGGCAGTTCCGAGACCGGCGGCATTGCCTGGAGACAGCAGGAAAAAGCCTGGACATTATTTACCGGCATGCGCTTAAGCAGCATTGACGGGACATGGTGGTTGCACTCGCCGTATTTGCAAAATGGGGCTGGGGATTTTCAACTGGACGATCAACTCATCCAGCTCGAGGACGGCCGTTTCATGCTGCATGGCCGCTCGGATCGCATCGTCAAAATCGAAGAAAAACGCCTGTCCTTGGTCGAACTGGAACAGCGCTTGGCCGCCGGGCCGTGGATCGATGAAGCGCATGCGTTGGTGATAGCCAAAAGCCGGGATGTCGTCGCAGCGGTTGTGATGCTAAACCAACCGGGTTTTAAGCAGTTGGCAAGCCAAGGCAGAAACCGGCTCGTCAGGCAGTTGCGCACGGCCTTAAAGCCATGGTTTGAGCCTGTGGTGTTGCCCAGAAAATGGTTGTTTGTAAACACCATGCCGTTAACGGTTCAAAGTAAAATAGACCGGCAGTTGTTAAAAAGCCTACTGGATTTCGATAGCCGAAAATTGCCTCAAGTACTCAGCCTTGAAATAGCTCAGGACAACGTCCGGTTGGGTCTTAGAGTGCCCGAAGAGCTGCGTTATTTTCCCGATCATTTTGCCGGCTACCCGGTGTTGCCCGGCGTAGTGCAACTGGCTTGGGTGGAGCATTTCGGTAAACTGTTTTTTCCGATTGATAAGCCGTTTTCGCATCTGGAAGTTATTAAATTTATGCAAATCATTCAGCCCGGCATTGAATTAACGCTCGCTCTCGATTGGAAAGCGGCGACGGGCAAGCTGTATTTCAATTTCAGTTCCGAGCGCGGCGCCTACAGTTCAGGGCGCATGATTTACAGAGATAAGGGATAGTGTTCATGATAAAAACAGATAACCACGGAGGACACAGAGAACACAAAGTTTTTAACATCTTTTTCTCCGTGTTCTCTGTGTTCTTCGTGGTGAAAAATGCTTTTGGAGAGTTTCGTAGTCAATGAAACCCTGCATCGTCATTCCGGTTTACAACCACGAAGCAGCAATTTCCCATGTGCTTGCCAAGTTAAGAGGTTTCGCGATCCCAACTTTTCTGGTCAACGACGGAAGTTCAGCGTTGTGTTCACGGATTTTGGCTGACTGCGCCGAGCGCGAACCGGATTGGCTTACCTTAATCAACCGGCCGCAAAACGGCGGCAAAGGCGCCGCCGTGCTGGACGGTTTTAAGGCGGCCCAGGCTTTGGGATTTACTCATGCGATCCAGATCGATGCCGATGGGCAGCATGACGTGAACGACATTCCGGCGTTTCTTGAAGCCGGCAGGCAACAGCCTGAAGCGCTGATTTTGGGACAGCCGCTGTTTGATGAAACCGCGCCGAAAAGCCGGGTTTACGGCCGCCGCATCGCCAATCTGTGGGTATGGATCAACACCCTGTCGTCTGCGGTTGCAGACAGTATGTGCGGTTTTCGCATCTATCCTTTAGGCCCCGTTGCCGAATTATCCCGCGTTACCGACTTAGCCAAAGGCATGGATTTTGACATCGACATCCTGGTGCGTTTGTACTGGCAGGGTGTGGATGTCGTCAATATACCAACGCGCGTGCAATACCCTTATGACGGCGTGTCGCATTTCAAGCTATGGCAGGACAATGTGCGGATCTCAAAAGCCCATGCCAAACTGTTTTTCGGCATGCTGATACGCATCCCGCAATTGCTGGGCAGGCACCTGCGATGATCCTGAAAATAGCAATTTGTCCACGAAATGCACGAAAAACACGAAAAACATGAAAAATAACACTGTTGGGGTTTTCGTGCTTTTTGTGGTTTTCGTGGACGCTGTAAATTTCTCTGATGAATAAATCCTCGCATTGGTCATCGATGGGCGAATGGAGCATGATTTGGGGCATGCGTTTTTTGCTGCGCGTTTACCTGTTATTCGGCCGTACCGTGTTGCAGTGGTTTTTATACCCTGTCGTCAGTTATTACTGGCTGGTCAACAAGCCGGGCAGGGCGGCCAGTCAGGCTTATCTAAAGCGCGTTGCACTGCTTTCGCCGGCATCGAATTTAAGCGGCAGCCTCCGGGACAGCTACCGGCACTTTATCAGCTTTGCCAACGCGATCATCGACAAACTGGCAGCTTGGTCCGGCGCATTGTCGCTTGCCGATGTGGACTATCGAGGACGCGACAGTGTACTGGCTCAAACCAGGACCGGCAGGGGCGCAATCCTGCTGGGTTCGCATCTGGGTAATCTGGAAGTCTGCCGGGTGATTGCCGACCTGGATGAAACGGCTCGCATCAACGTGCTGGTACATACCAAACATGCCGAAAAATTCAATAACCTGCTCAGGCAAACCAATCAGAACAGCGGCTTAAACCTGATCCAGGTGACCGAGATTAGCGCGGCGACGGCCATGCTGTTAAGCGATAAAGTCGACAACGGCGAGTTGGTCATTATTACCGCAGACCGGACGCCGGTCAGCCGGAATCAGCGCGTGAGCCGGGCCGATTTTATGGGCGCTGAGGCGTTGTTTCCACAAGGCCCGTTTATCCTGGCCTCACTGCTTAAATGCCCGGTGTATACGCTATTCTGTCTGAAGCAGCAGGGCAGGCAGGTCATCTATTTTGAGCATTTCAGCGAACTGCTGATGTTTCCCAGAAAGAACCGTGAGCAAGCCCTGCAGCAAACTATTCAGCAATATGCCGAGCGACTTGAGCATTATTGTTTAACTGAACCGTTACAATGGTTTAACTTTTTCGATTTTTGGCGAGTGGATGAAAAATAAAAATATCGTGGTTTTTGATGGTCAGCCGTTGACCATTGAAGCTGTTTGCAAGATAGCCAATCGACAGGCATCGGTTGAGTTAGGCAGGCAGCCTAAATTTATCGAGCGCATCAACAAAGGCGCCCGCTTTATCGACACTTTGTTAAAAGAAGAAGGCTTCGTCTACGGCGTAACGACCGGTTACGGCGAGTCCTGCACGGTTTCCATTCCGCTGAACCTGGTCGAGCAACTGCCCAGGCAGCTTTACACCTTTCACGGTTGCGGAATGGGCGATCATTTTGACGCCGTACAAACACGCGCCATATTGGCGGCGCGCTTGACCAGCTTGGCTCGCGGTTACTCGGGTGTCCGCTACAAACTATTGAAACAACTGGCTGAGTTATTAAAGCAGGATATCCTGCCGTTGATTCCGCAGGAAGGCTCGGTCGGCGCCAGCGGCGATTTAACGCCATTATCTTATGTTGCAGCGGTGCTGGCCGGTGAGCGGGACGTGCTTTATCAAGGTGAGCGTTTGGCGACGCAGGAGGTTTTCGCCCAATTGAAAATCGATGCGCTGACCTTAAAGCCCAAAGAGGGGCTGGCGATCATGAACGGTACGGCCGCAATGACCGGAATCGCCTGTTTGGCCTATCAACGCGCCGACTATTTATCGCGCTTGGCGACACGCATCACCAGTCTGGCTTCGGTGGCCCTGGACGGCAACGCCTATCACTTTGACGAACGCTTGTTTTCGGTCAAGCCGCACCCCGGCCAAAACCGCATTGCCGAGCGGATACGTTCGGATTTGCAGTTGCGTCGCAGTGCGCCGCGCCACGATACCCGCTTGCAGGATCGCTATTCATTGCGCTGTGCGCCGCATATTATCGGCGTGCTGGAAGATTCCTTGCCGTGGCTGCGGCAGTTTATCGAAAACGAATTAAACAGCGCCAACGACAACCCGATCATCGATGCCGAGCGCGAGCGCGTCCTGCATGGCGGCCATTTTTACGGCGGCCATATCGCCTTTGCGATGGACTCGCTCAAAACCGCGGTTGCTAATCTGGCCGATTTAATGGATCGGCAAATGGCGCAGTTGATGGACCCGAAATTCAACAACGGCCTGCCTGCGAATCTGTCCGGCGCGACTGGCGAGCAAGTTTTGTTGAGTCATGGCTTCAAAGCTTTGCAAATCGCCGTATCCGCCTGGACCGCGGAAGCCCTTAAACTGACCATGCCCGCCAGCGTGTTTTCCCGCTCGACCGAATGCCACAACCAGGACAAAGTCAGCATGGGCACGATAGCGGCGCGGGATTGCATCCGTATTTTGGAATTGACCGAGCAGGTTGCTGTGGCAGTGTTGCTTGCCGTGGTCCAGGGTGTTGAGTTGCGGGGCAATGTCGATGCATTAAGCCCGGCTTTGCAAAAGACTGTTCAGCAATTGCGTGAGCATAGTTCGTTTTTGAGTGTGGATCGGGCGTTGGAGCAGGAGTTGCGGTTGTGTTTGGTGTTGGTGCGTAAGCAGCATTGGGAGCTATATGATTCCTAGTTCCCACGCGCTACTCCTCGTCCCTCGTTCCCACGCGCCGCGTGGGAACGCAGTTCAGGGCGCGCTGCGCCCCGAGGACTAAACACCATGGGCCGTAGCCGCTACCGAATCTGCGATGAAAAAGCCCCGCACTTTCTAACCTGCACCGTGCTGAACTGGATACCGTTATTCACCAGACCACAAACCGCAGGCATCATTCTGGACGCGCTACGATACCGGCAAGAAAAACACGGCTGGAAAATCTACGGCTACGTCATTTTGGAAAATCACCTCCATATGATTGTACAGGCAGAAAACCTGACTCTGGAATTGCCGCGCTTCAAATCCTATACCGCTCGCAAACTGATCGACCACCTGAAAGAATGCCGTGCCGAACGGTTGTTGCAGCAACTGGCGTTTTTCCGCAAGGAATACAAACGTGAGGATCGGGATTATCAATGTTGGGAAGAGGGATCGCATCCGCAGCTAATCGAGAACGAACAGGTGCTTCGGCAGAAACTGGAGTATATCCATCAAAATCCGGTGAAGCGGGGATATGTTGATCAGGCTGAACATTGGCGGTATTCCAGCGCCAGGGATTATGCGGGTGTTACCGGGTTGATTCCTGTTTTTAAGGAGTGGCTGTGATTCGCGGCGTAGTGCGCTTGGACTGAGGCCTTGCCCGACAAGTTTCAGCGCAATCCCTTCTTTTTTCGCGCCACATCCTCGTTCCCACGCGCTGCGTGGGAACGCAGTCCAGGGCGCACTGCGCCCAGTAAAACGAGGATGCGTGGATGACAGGCATTGGAAGTATTCCAGCGCCAGAGACAAGGCAGGGGTTGAGGCCTGCTTCGAGGTTGATTGTGACTCGCGGCGCAGCGCGCCTTAAACCGCATTCCCACGCAGCGCGTGGGAACGAGAAAATATAGAGTTTCTGTATATTTTCTTTAATGTTTGGTTTTAATATATCAAAGCACAGGATGTGCTGAGGCACGAAGCGCATCAATCGCGAACGATGCGTTTTTCGTTGTTCAGCACATCTTATGCCGCTTATGACTCAAAGCCTCTGCTCCAAAATGCCACTAATCTCCTCATCCGTCAGCACAATCGGATTAGTCAACATACTACTGCCCCGACTATTACCCACAATCATCGGGAAATCTTTCGCGCTAATACCATAACCATTAAGCCGCGGCAGTTGCAGCCGTTCGCTCCATTCGGCCAGTAAAGCAATTAACGACGAACGGGCCGTAGCGTCATCAAGCTCATTCCGACCCATCAGTAATCTTCCGACTTGCGCATATTTAGCCAAAGCAGGGTTTTCCGGTTCGCGCTCCTGCATGGCTTTGATATTAACCTCGGTCGCGGCAGATACCAATGTACCGCAGACCACGCCGTGCGGGATTGGAAAGTAAGCGCCCAGAGGCGAGGCCAAGCCGTGTACCGAACCGAGGCCGACTTGAGCCAGGGTAATGCCGGACAGCAAGGCGGCATAAGCCATGGCGGCGCGACCTTGGCTGGCTGACGGTTCGTTGCCTTCCCAAGCGGCAAAAAATCCCTCTTTCACGGCAGTCATGCCGCTCCAGGCCAGCGCGTCGATGAACGGGTTGGCTTTCAACGAGACGTAGGATTCCAGCAATTGGGTGAACGCATCCATGCCGTCGGCTGCGACCAGTTCGCGCGGGCAGGTCGCTAATAAATCGGGATCGATGATCGCATATTCGGGAATTAAGCATTCGTCGCGGAACGATTTTTTGAAGCCGTCGGGGCCTTGTACGCTCAGCACCGAATTTTTGGTCGCCTCGCTGCCGGTTCCGGCGGTGGTCGGGACGGCGATAAACGGCGTGCTGGGACCATGATAGGGGACGTTCTTGCCGACGCCTTCGAGATGATCCATGACCGAATTGCCGTGCGGCAACAGTCCGGCTATCGCTTTGGCGGCATCGAGCACGCTGCCGCCGCCGATGGCGATGACGACATCGATATTTTCTTTGCGAAACTGATTAACCGCCTGATCGACCAGCATCGGCGACGGTTCGCCGGAAACGGTAAAGTGCAGCCACTTGATGCCCTTGTTTTCCAGCGCTTGGGTGAAAGCTTGCCAGCGCGGCGTCGAGCAGAAAGAGTGTTTGCCGGTGACCAGCAGAGCAGTGCTGCCATAGCTTGCCGCCAGCGCCGGGACTTCGCTGATGCGGCCGCTGCCGTAGCTGATGCGGGGGAAGCGTGAGATGGAGAAAGATGAAAATTGCATAGTGTTTATCCTTGCGGGAACAGGCCGTTGTAACGGACGCCTTGGCGCGGCTCGGCCATCCAAGAGGCGACGGTATCGCGCCAGGTTAAATAGTGGGCTGTTTCTTTGTGAGCCGAAGCCGCTTCGGCGGAGACATAGGCTTCATAGAGTATGAACTGGCTGGAATTTTCCGGTGATTGCAATACATCGAATCGACGATTACCGGGTTCCTGGATGGAGGCTTCATGGTTGAGCTTTGTCGCGGCGATAAAGTCATCGATGTGAGCGGGGTCTACGTGAACATGAACCAAGGTAACGTGCATAGCGGTGCCTCTGTAAATTAAGAAAATGCGGATATTATACTTTAGGTAACAGTGTTTCCGATTTATCAAAATGCGGAGTCTGTTGGATTACATTGCACTGGAATAGGCCGATTGTAATTAAGGTATGAGATAATAGGCGGCTCTGCTTGTTCCCAAGCTGAGGCTTGGGAACAAGCAAACGATTGTAGTTCGCATGGAGTGCAAGCTTTGCTTGCGCTGCCAGGCGAAGCCTGCACTCCCGCCTAAACTTAATGGCACCAACGCGGCTCGTGAAAACGAGAAAATTATGCTTCATCAAACTTCAATTGATATACAAATCCCCTTCCACGACGTCGACATGATGGAAGTGGTCTGGCACGGCCATTACGCCAAATATTTTGAAATCGCACGCTGCGCGCTGCTGGACAAAATCGACTATAACTATCCGCAAATGCGCGACTCCGGCTATGCCTGGCCGGTCATCGATCTGAACATCCGTTATGCGCAACCGGCGGTATTCGGGCAGACCATTACGGTAAAAGCGCAAATCGTTGAATGGGAAAATCGCCTGAAAATAAATTACCTGATCACCGATAAAGAATCGGGTTTAAGGCTGACCAAAGGCCATAGCGTCCAGGTGGCGGTGGATTTGGCGAATCGGGAAATGTGCTTTGCATCGCCCGCGGTGTTGTTTGAAAAACTCGGTCTGGAGGCGGCTTGATTTTACTAAAAGCGCTGTTGCTGTCTTTGATGCTATGCGGGCAAGGTATCGCAAGCGAAGCGGTATTGACCGAAATCGCCGCACGCCTGGCAAAAACGCCGATCGTTCAGGGCGACTTTCACCAGCAAAAACACCTGAAGATTCTGCACAAGCCTTTAATTTCCATGGGCACGTTTACCTACGATCAAAACAAGGGCGTTATCTGGAAAACGCTGACGCCGGTTGTCTCGTTGCTGCTGGTCAATGAATCCAAGCTGCTGACCGGGCAGGGCGAGCAAGCGGTGCCGGCGGCTTTCGGAAAAGTTTTCAAGGCCATGCTCGGCGGTGATATATCGGCGTTGACCGATGGCTTTGAAATAACCGGAACTAATCAAAAAACGTCTTGGCAACTGGAGTTGACGCCCAAGGATGACATGCTGAAAAAAGTCATCAGCACGATGGTGCTATCTGGCGACACCGAGTTGCGCGAACTGGAAATACGCGAAGCAGGCGGCAATGTTACCCTGATAACCTTTACTAACATCAAGCACCCGGAACAGCTGACCGGCGAACAGGAAGCCGATTTTGAACGTTTATCACCCTAAGCTGACTGCCGGATTATGGCTGGCTGGAATGCTGGTCATCTGTATCCTCGGCAGTCAGGCCTTGACCAAAGACTGGCTGGAGACCGGGTTTTTAGCGTTATTGCCGACTAGCGAACAACAGCCGGAAATCGCCAAAGCCGTCCGGCAACACAACGAGCTGCTGAACCGGAAAATGATTTGGTTGGCAGGCGCGGCGACCTCTGCTGAAGCTATCAATCACGCACGAAAGCTTAAATCCCGGCTGGAACAAAGCGGGCTGTTTAGAAAGGTGGTGCTGGAGGTTCCCCAACAGCACTATATCGAGCAATACCAAAAACTGTTTCCGTACCGTTATCAGTTGCTGGATGAGCAAACCCGGGAAATGCTGGCTAAAAACCCGGACGATTTGATCAAGCAAAACCTGGAAATACTGAACAGTCCCATCGGACAGATGCAAGCGGCCGACCTCGAACGCGATCCGGCCTTGCTATTTAGCCGTTATTTCAGCGCGCAAAATCCGATCAAGTTGAATCTGGAGCAGGGCATCGTCGTGCTGTCCGACCGGCACCGGTTCTGGGCATTGCTGTTGACCGATTTGCAGGATGAAAGGTTGCAGCTGGATAAGCTGGAAACCCTGTCCGGCATGGTTGATAGTGCCACCGAACAAGTCAAAACAGACGGCGGCGAATTGCTGGTTTCCGGCATGCCGTTGTTTACCGCGCATGGCGCCGAGTCGGCCAAACAGGAAATCTCCACGGTCGGCATCGGTTCCAGCCTCGGCATTGTCATGCTGTTGTGGGTGACTTTTCGAAGTGTGCGGCCGTTGCTGTTATCGGGCATCGCAATCGGCAGCGGACTGTTGGCAGCGTTGGTTGTCTGCGTGCTGTTTTTCGGTAAGATCCATATTCTGACGCTGGTTTTCGGCGCCAGTTTAATCGGCGTTGCCGATGATTATGCGCAACATTTTTTGTGCGACAGTTTCGGAGAGAAAGATTGGAGTCCGCGAAAAGGCTTAAAGTTCATTCTGCCCGGACTTTCTTTAGGGCTGTTAAGTAACCTGTTAAGTTATGCCGGCTTGGGCTTTTCGCCGTTTCCGGGCTTGCAGGAAGTGGCGTTATTTTCCGCGATGGGTTTGTTGGTCGCCTGGCTGACGGTGGTGCTGCTGTTTCCGTTGCTGCTGACGGGATTTACATTCGATCATCAGCCCGGCATCCTCAAACTGACCACCTATTGGGAGCAGCACTGGCCGCTTTGGGTCAATAAAAACCGCCGCTGGCTGGGCTTGGTGCTGTCGGTATTTATAGCGGGCGGCCTGTGGATGCTGACGCCGCAGGATGATGTGCGCTTGCTGCAATCGCCGCCGGCGGAGTTGCTTCGCACCGCCGATAGAATCCGGCAATTATTGCCGATAAGTCCTGAAAACCAGTTTTTTCTGGTATCCGGCAAGGATCAAGCCGACTGGCATCAAAATGAACAAACACTGCTTAAACGCCTGGAAATATTAAAACAGCAAAAAGCGCTGACCGCTTATGCAGGATTGAGCAACTATTGGCCCGATGAGAGCCAGCAGCAGCAAAACTACCAACTGTTAAAGCATCAGTGGTACGGCTCAGGCTTGCTCGAACGCTACATGATAGATCTTGGCTTTGACAAGGCGGCTGTGCAAGCCGAACTCAAGCAGTTTGCCGAGGCCGAGCACAATACACTGGCTTTACCGGAATGGCTGGAGACTGCCGATGAAACCAAGCAGCAACTGTGGCTAGGTTGCGATTCCGAACACTGCCAAAGCACGGTTACCTTAACCGGCATCAGTGATATGGACGCATTAGCGGCATTGCAGGATTTGCCGGGCGTAGTCTGGGTGGATCAAGTTGAATCTATATCCTCGTTATTTGCGCGTTACAGAATCAGGGCCACCGGCTTGCTGGCGATTGCCTTTTGCCTGGCTTCGCTGGGTTTGGGTTACAAGTTCGGTTGGCGTAACGGCGCGACCATTATGTCAGTGCCGGTTATGGCGCTGGCCGTTTCGTTAGCGATGCTGGGCTGGTTCGATCAGCTGTTCAGTTTGTTCAACCTGTTTGCATTGTTGCTGGTGCTGGGCATCGGCGTCGATTACGGGTTGTTCTTTTTCATGGCCGGCGACAGGCGCGTCAGCACTTCATTGGGCGTTACGCTTTCGGCAGTAACGACTTTGCTGGCGTTCGGTTTGCTGGCAATCAGTTCTACCGAGATCGTGCATGCTTTCGGGTTTACGGTGACTGCCGGTATTGTAACGGCGCTGCTCTGCGCGCCATTGATTGGACTTAAGGAATATCAAAAATAACATGACAACTTCTCATAAAGGCGAAATTATCATCATCGGCGCAGGTCCGTCCGGCAGTATTGCAGGCGCTCTGCTGCAAAATCAGGGCTTTAAAGCGACCATTCTGGAGCGCCAGCTGTTTCCGCGATTCAGCATCGGCGAAAGCCTGTTGCCGCAGTGCATGGAATTCATCAAGCAGGCCGGGATGATGGATGCTCTGATGAATGCGGGTTTTCAGTTTAAAAACGGCGCGTCTTTCGTCTACCAAAACCAGCACACCGAGTTTTCTTTTGAAGACAAATTCAGCCCCGGCATGGGCACTACGTTTCAGGTGCAGCGCGGGCGCTTCGACAAATTGCTCGCCGATGAAGCGGTGCGCATGGGCGTGGACATCCAGTGGCAAATGGAAGTGCTGGCGGCCGATTTTGCAGCCGACCGGCCGGAGTTGACGGTACGCAACAGCCAAGGGCAAGTCACAACTTACAGCGCCGACTTTGTGCTGGATGCCAGCGGCTTCGGGCGTATTTTGCCAAGGTTGCTTGATTTGGAATCGCCTTCCGGGTTTCCGGTCAGGCAAGCTTTGTTCGGGCATATCGAAGACCGGATCGGGGAAGGGCAGTGGGACAGAAACAAAATTCGGATCACCGTGCATCCCGAGCATAAAGATGTCTGGTATTGGCTGATCCCGTTCAGCAACGGACGCAGCAGCGTCGGCGTGGTTGCCGAACCGGAATTTCTTCAGGGTTGGGACAGCAATGACCAGGCCTTGAAAGACATCATCAATCAAGACCCCAGTTTAACCAAATTGCTTCAGGATGCTGTGTTTGATGAGAAAATCAACACCATCGTCGGTTATTCGGCCAATGTAAAAAGCCTGTACGGCAAAGGCTATGCGCTGTTAGGCAATGCCGGCGAGTTCCTGGACCCGGTGTTTTCATCCGGCGTTACCATTGCGATGAAATCGGCCAGCCTGGCTGCGGGTGTTTTGGCCAGGCAGTTTAACAATGAAGCCGTGGACTGGCAGCAAGATTATGCCGAGCCTTTGCAGCGCGGCGTCAATACTTTCCGGGTTTTTGTCGACGCGTGGTATGACGGCCGTTTTCAGGATGTTATCTTTCATCCGCAGCAGCAACCGGAAGTTAAGGCGATGATCAGTTCGATATTGGCCGGTTATGCCTGGGATGAAAATAATCCCTACGTTAAAAATGCCAGGTCGAGGTTGGATACTTTGGTTGAATTATGCCGGTAAGGTTGAGTCGGCTAGTTTTCTCGTTCCCACGCGCTGCGCCGTTGTATAAAAATAAGGTGTCGCTACCGCGACGGTTATTTGAATCGGGGTCTCGCCCCCGAGGGCGAGATACTTTTCTTTGCTTGTCCAAAGAAAAGTATCCAAAAGAAACGACACCCGTTGCCGCTTTTCTCCTGCGTTCCTCGCTTTCACCGGGGGTTGACGAAAGGGACTCCTGTCCCTTCGTCAACGCGCGGCCTCCTTGCCGCGCCCCTAGCGGGCTGTTCCCGGCGAAAGCTCCGGTACTCGGCGCGGCATACGGGGTTCAGTCCGTGCCATTGGTAAGTTTATCTTGCTGTGCTAGTTCCCAAGCTCCAGCTTGGGAATTCAGTGCGGGAAGCTCCAGCTTCCCGTTTCTCGACGCTGGATGGAGATTGGAAACCAGCATAATCGCTATTTTTTTAAGTATCATACTGTCCAGCTGTACACTGATGCAGCCGCAGCAAAGTACCTATAAACCAGAGCTGATGCCTATAGCACGGCCCTTAGGTCCGCCCAGACGGATAGTGCAGCAAATAACCGCGGTATGGGCGGATCGGCAGGAAACCCTGTTGGCGGTTCTGGAGTTGGATGCAAAGCATATCGCGATGGCCGGACTCAGCAACGACGGTTTGAGTTTATTTAACCTGACCTATGATGGCCGTACCGTGAAGTCGGATAAAAGCCCGCTATTGCCGGAGCAGGTCGCCCCGGAATTTATCATTAGCGATCTGCAACTGGTTTATTGGCCGGTTGCCGAACTGCAAAAAATACTGCCGGCCGGATGGCGGCTGGAAGTCGCCGAAAATAAACGAATTTTAATCGTCAGGAATCAAAAACAAGTTGAAGTTAACTACTTATCCCCCGATCCGGTTTGGCCCAAGGCCGTGGAACTGGTCAATTTTCAGTATAATTACCGCCTGAATATTAAAACCATAAGTTATGACCTTGTATCTGAATGACTTGGGTTTGTTGTCCGCAGTCGGTAACAGCAAATCTGAAGTTTTAAAGCGCCTGCTGGCCGGTGATCGTTCGGGATTGGCGCCCAACGACGAGTTTGGCACCCGCTGCAGGGTCGGCGCCATTACTGCCGATCTGCCGGAGATTGAAAAGCGTTACAGCATCTACAACTGTCGCAATAACCGGCTGCTGCTGGCGGCATTAGCCCAGATCGAACCGACCGTGAATCACATGAAGGCGCGGTTTGGCGCCGGTCGCATCGGCATTGTACTGGGCACCAGCACTTCAGGCGTGCGCAATACCGAGCTTGCGTTGGCTTACTGGGCTGAGCAAGGCGCATTGCCGGATCAATTTCATTACAAACAGCAACAAATGGGCGCAGGGGCTGATTTTTTGGCCGATGTTCTGGAGGTGCAAGGCCCGGCCTATACGGTTTCTACCGCCTGTTCTTCCAGCGGCAAAGCGCTTGCCTCGGCGCGGCGGTTAATCAGGCAGGACCTATGCGATGCGGTCATTGTCGGCGGCGCGGACAGTTTATGCGGCCTGACGATTAACGGCTTCGCGGCGCTGGAATCTATCAGTACCGGGCTGTGCAAGCCGTTCGGTTTACACCGTGACGGCATCAATATCGGCGAAGCGGTCAGCCTATTTGTGCTGAGCAAAGAACCGGGCCCCGTGATATTGCAAGGCATAGGCGCAACCAGCGATGCTTATCATTTTGCGGCTCCCGACCCGGACGCTACCGATGTGATCAAAGCCATGCGGAATGCCTTGAAGGATGCGGGCAAGACACCAGCTCAGATTGATTACCTGAACCTGCACGGCACGGCCACGGTGTTGAACGATGCGATGGAAAGCAAAGCGGTTAATGCGGTGTTCGGGCCGGAGGTGGCGGCCAGTTCCAGCAAAGGCATGACCGGACACACCCTGGGCGCCGCTGCGGCATTGGAATTGGCTTTTTGTTGGTTGCTGTTAACGCATGATGACGAGCAAGGCGCGTTGATTCCCAATGTCAACGACGACGAGCCGGATACGGCGCTGCCTGCGTTAAATCTGGTGAAAAAAAACGCAACATTGGGACGCCGGATCAATACCTGTCAAAGCAACTCGTTTGCGTTCGGCGGCAATAACTTGTCTATAGTGGTGGAGCGGGCATGAACGAGATTGCCGACGACTGCATGAATGCAGTAGAGCAATGCACCGAGCAATTGCCGACGACTCCATGGATGGAGGAGGTAGAGCAATGCAGGGAGCAATTGCCGACGACTCCATGGATGGAGGAGGTAGAGCAATGCACCGAGCAATTGCCGACGACTCCATGGATGGAGGAGGTAGAGCAATGCAGGGAGCAATTGCCGAGAGTACCAACTGCAAACCCTTTAGTTGACACAGGAGCAGTTACCGAACTGGTTCCGCACACCGGCGATATGGTGTTGCTGGACCGCATTGTCGACTGTGACGAACAGGGTCTGACTGCCGAACTGGCGGTGCGTGGGGATGGGTTATTGTGCGAGGGCCCAACTGTTCCTGCGTGGGTCGGTATTGAATACATGGCGCAAACGATAGCCGCGTATGTCGGTATGAAAGCAAAACTGGCCAATGAGCCGATACGGCTGGGTTTTCTGCTCGGAACCCGGTTCTATAACAGTAATATTGCTGCGTTTAAGGTCGGGGCAACGTTGACGGTACGAGTGGAAAAAATCATACAGGATGACGGCTTGGGAGTTTTTGAGTGCCGGATTCTGGGCGAAGGTGTGGACATTAAGGCCAACCTGAATGTTTATCAGCCTCCGTTGGATAACGCATGAAACAGTACCGTCTGTCGAAAACGTCGCGAGTTAGACCTTCCAGGTTTTACGACTGCCATGGATGGCGGAAGTGTCGCAAATCGGTAGGGAACCGATGCGACCGACTGCCATGGATGGCGGAAGTGTCGCAAATCGGTAGGGAACCGATGCGACCGACTGCCATGGATGGCGGAAGTGTCGCAATCGGTAGGGAACCGATGCGATCGACTGCCATGGATGGCGGAAGTGTCGCAATCGGTAGGGAACCGATGCGACCGACTGCCATGGATGGCGGCCGAGACTGCTCCCGGCAGTTCTCGGCATTTCCTCCATCCATGGAGGTCAGAAGTGCTGGAGCCGCCGGGAGCGACACCAGTAAAATGGAAGGTCTGCATACCGGCCTGTTTCCCTCCTAGAACGAGATGAAGTATTAAAACAACACATGAGCTCAATATGAATAAAACTGTTTTAGTGACCGGTTCCAGCCGGGGCATCGGCAAAGCGATTGCATTATATCTGGCTGAACAGGGCTTCGATCTGGTCATCCATTGCCGCAGCCAGCGCGCACAGGTAGAGGCGGTCAAAGCTGAAATCGAGCAGCTGGGCCGGCAAGCCCGAATCTTGCAATTCGACATTGCCGACCGCGAACAATGCAGCGGGCAAATCACTCAGGATATTGATGACCACGGCGCCTATTACGGCGTCGTGTGCAATGCCGGCATTACTGCCGATAACGCTTTTCCGTCGCTGACCGGCGAGCAGTGGGACAGCGTCATTCACAGCAATCTTGACGGATTTTACAATGTCTTGCAGCCGGTGGTGATGCCGATGGTCAGACGGCGCAAGCCCGGGCGCATCGTTACCTTGTCCTCGGTTTCTGGTTTGATGGGCAACCGCGGTCAAGTCAATTACAGTGCGGCAAAAGCCGGTATTATCGGCGCTACCAAAGCATTGGCTCTGGAACTGGCAAAGCGCGATATCACCGTCAATTGCGTGGCTCCGGGGCTTATCGAAACGGAAATGGTCAGCGAATTGCCGCTGGAAGAGATCAAAAAAATGATTCCGGCGCGCCGGGTGGGCAGTGCCAAAGAGGTTGCAGCGGTCGTGGCTTTTTTAATGTCCGAAGATGCCGCCTATGTTACCCGTCAGGTTATTTCGGTTAATGGTGGCTTATGTTGAAACGCGTAGTGGTAACCGGTATGGCGGGAATTTCGCCGATAGGCAATGACTGGCCGCAAGTTGCCGAGAATCTTAAAAAGCAGTCGACCGGTATTCAGTTCATGCTGGGCTGGGACAAGTATCAAGGTTTGAATACCCGCTTGGGAGCGCCCGTCGATTTTACCAAGCCTGAGCATTATTCGCGCAAGCAAGTCCGCGGCATGGGGCGCATTGCATTGATGTCAACGTATGTAACCGAATTGGCGCTGAATGATGCCGGTTTATTGCATGATCCCTGCCTTAAAAGCGGGCAGATGGGCATTGCTTACGGCAGTTCATCGGGCAGTCCCGACGCTATTGCCGAGTTCGGCAACATGCTGCTGAATCATGCGATCGGCGGTTTGAACGCCACTTCGTATATCCGAATGATGAGCCATACCGCACCGGTCAATATCGGCCTGTTTTTCGGTCTAAAAGGCCGGATTTATACCACATCAAGCGCCTGTACCTCCGGCAGCCAGGGCATCGGCTATGCTTACGAGGCGATAAAATTCGGCCAGCAACAACTGATGGTGTCGGGTGGTGCGGAAGAACTGTCGGCTATCCAGTCCGCCGTATTCGACACCTTGTTTGCCACCAGTCTGATGAATGAGACGCCGGAGAAAAGCCCCAGGCCGTTCGATCGCGACCGGGACGGTTTGGTTATCGGCGAAGGGGCGGGCACACTGATATTGGAAGAACTGGAACACGCCTTGGCGCGCGGCGCTCATATCCATGCCGAGCTGGTGGGTTTCGGCACTAATTCGGATGGCCTGCATATTACTCAGCCTGACAGCGACAGCATGCAGGTTGCGATGCGTCTGGCCTTGCAGGATGCCGGACTGGATGCTTCCAGCATCGGCTACATCAGTGCGCACGGTACCGCAACCGGCCACGGCGATGTCGCCGAAAGCCATGCGACTGCGGCGGTATTCGGCGATAAAACGCCGATCAGCGCACTGAAAAGCTTTACCGGCCACACTCTGGGCGCCTGCGGTGCGCTGGAAGCCTGGGTGACGGTCAACATGATGAATGAAGGCTGGTTTCATGCCACGGCCAATCTTGACAACATTGCCCCTGAATGCGCCCGGCTGGACTATATTAAAGAGGATATCCGCAAGCTCGATTGCGACTATGCAATGAGTAACAATTTTGCTTTCGGAGGTATCAATACTTCTTTAATTTTTAAACGTTGGGATGGTTAAACCTCCCATTCAACCTGGAGAACTACAATGACAAGAAAAATAGGTTTAGCCTTGGCCTTATTGGTTTTGGCTACAGGCTGCACCACGACAGGAACGTTCAAAGTGCCGCCCGGCACCGACCTTTATGTTTACAAAAGGCCTGAACCGGTAGACATCAAGGCTGACGGCAAGGTCACCACCAAGCCGTTTTTCTGGACGGCTGCCGGTGTTCCGCCTGAAGGGGGCATTCCTTACCGTCTGGAAAAAGGTGGCCAGGTTGTCAAAGAAGGCAAATTGAGGACAAAATTCCGTACCGTTTCAATCTTCTGGCCGCCGGCAGCGGCAATTTATTGGCCGATGGGATTTAACCCGGATATCACCTATGATTTGGTAAACGACAAGCAGGAATAGTGTTTTTGGCAGGTGATCCGAGCGGCTAGATGAGCAAAAACTTATCGCCCGGATCAAGAGCATCCTTCAATATTTATTGGGCATTAGCTGATAAAACTGATGCCTTCTAAAGAACCAAGGTTATCCACATTTTCTGTGGATAACTCTGTGGGTAAGCTGAAAATAAGCGTCCTAACTATTCACTTCTTAAGCTTTTTTGTTAGATCGGCCAGATTGTAGCCTGTACGCGGTTATGGGTAGTCATGGTATTAGTTATCAATGACTTAGCTCGCGTTTATAGGCTTTTTATTGGTATTTTTTTGAAGGTGTAGTCAATTTATTTATGCAGACTTTTGAAACAAAAATATGCTGAGTCGGCTTGTGGAGAAAGATTTTGCATGAATTTGCTGTCAAGCTTTATTTTATGGAATTTTAAGCTTCGACTATTTCATTGACAGAAAGGATTTATTGTCTTGAGAAAGTGCCTGACAAATAGTAGAAAATGATAATTGCTGAAGCGGCAGGAAAGAAAAGGTGAGATCGCAACAAGAATCGTAAGGCCTAAAAAAAACCAGTATTGATGTTTTTAAGCGGAAGGGCCTCGGTTGTTCGGAGTTTGGGCGACCGGTAAATAGGTCGCCCTAATAGCTCGGCTACATTCACATGCCTTCTGCTGCTTTTATTTTGGAAAATAGAAATCCATTCAATCATACCGTTGTATGGAATGATTTAGACAGTCAGCTTTGAGAATGACCTGTTGCCGTAGACGCGCGGCTAAGGCAGTTTAATAATCAGGGGATAGTGGAGCTTGAGTTGTTAAATTTAATGACGTCTGCCATTTCTGCCGGCAGTCGTATCTTCAAATTTAACTTTTAATGGTTTTCCGCAATACAGATTGCCGTCCAATGCGGCTATTGCGGCTCTTGCTTCGTGACCTTCCATGCCGATAAAGCCGAAGCCCCGGCATTTTCCGCTAAAGATATCGGAAACAAGTTGAATGGAACGGACTTTGCCGTATTCAGAAAATAAAGCCTGTACAGTTTCTTCAGTGGCTTCGCTAGGTAAGTTTCCTACAAAAATTCGTTTCAAAAGACATGTCCTAAATTAGGGGGTGAGTTGATTGGCCGGATGAACCGGATATGCCACAACCCCGCTAATTATCAAAGACGGGGTTGGGTATTGAAAAGTAAGGCGAGTTTTAAGCTGCGCTTACTTGTGATGCTTGTGGGCCTTTAGGGCCTGATTCTACGTCAAACTTAACTGCTTGGCCTTCGGCCAATGTGCGGTAGCCGCCGTCGCTTGCGATTGCAGAAAAGTGTACAAACACGTCTGCACTACCATCGCTAGGAGAAATAAAACCAAAACCTTTTGCTTCGTTAAACCACTTAACAGTACCTGTTGCCATATAAATTACCTATATAAATCAATGAAAATGTTTGATTGCAAATCATGCCGGGCAATTTAAAAAGAAAAGCGAATGGAATTTCTGAAAAGTGCTGAATAACATGAAAAATTTAAGTATAAGCCTCGCGTTTGTGCGGAGTGCTGTCTACTGGCTATCATTATAGAGGCTAATTCCCAGTATAGCCATTGATAATTTAGAGCGAGTGCTTTACAACAAAAATAAAAACGGAAACTTAACGTGGACGTTTATTGACAACCAAATCAGTCATGATAGTCCCTGCGATAGAAACTGTTGTGGTGCCGGTCGTCGCCATCATTATGAGAGCGACTGTTTCCGTATTTAAGGCGGTTGTTATCATTCGAAGAGTGATCATGGTCCCTGTCATGCTGATGACTATGGCCTTGATAATTACTGCCCCAGCGTGGCCTGATATTGTATTGATCATGATGGTGAGGATGTGGAGAATAGGTGTTTTCATGACGATAGCCATTATCATAGTGATCCGGCCTTTCGCCGTAATAGTTTCTGTGCATAATGGTATAGCCGCTGCTATAGGCAGTGTTACTGGGATAATACGCGTATTGATGTGGATCATGGGCGCAAGCGCAGAGCAGTAGCGTAGAACCGATGAGCAGCATTTTTTTAGTGATTGAATTCATTTTTATAGCCCATGATAGTTAACCCGAACTAAAGATTATCTGTAGGTCGCTGAATGCTGAATGAACCGACATTGTTACCGCTAAATACAGCCGGTAATCACACCGACACAATCAAAAGGAACAAAATGGACTACCAAGTAGTTGACGCACGCATCACTCCTGTAGGCCGTTTGGATGTGCTGTCCAAGGCCGAAGTAACCAAACTGCTCGACACCAGTCAGGGCGGGTTGTATCGGTTGTTCCGCAATTGCTCGCTTGCGGTATTGAATAGCGGCAGCACTATAGATGACGGCAAAGAGCTGCTGGAACGCTATCCCGATTTTGACATATGCGTCGTTCAGGAACAGCGCGGAATTAAGCTGGATGTCAAGTCGGCTCCCGCCCATGCTTTTGTCGACGGGATAATGATCAAAGGCATCAATGAGCATTTGTTTGCGGTATTGCGCGACATTATTTATGTCAGTGACGAGATCAATAATAATCCGATATTTAATCTGGACACTTCGGACGGCATCAGCAGCGCTGTATTCCACATCTTGCGCAATGCCAAGATTTTACGCCCGATGACTAACCCGAACATGGTGGTCTGCTGGGGCGGGCATTCAATCAGCCGTAAAGAGTACGATTACAGCAAGACGGTCGGCCACGAAATGGGGCTGCGCGGCCTTGATATCTGCACCGGCTGCGGGCCCGGCGCGATGAAAGGCCCAATGAAAGGCGCGGCTGTCGGGCATGCCAAGCAGCGCATAAAAAACGGCCAATATTTAGGCATCAGCGAACCCGGCATCATTGCGGCCGAATCGCCCAATCCTATCGTCAACGAGCTGGTGATTTTGCCGGATATTGAAAAGCGCCTGGAAGCTTTTGTCCGTACCGGGCATGGCATTGTGGTGTTTCCCGGCGGCGTGGGTACCGCAGAAGAAATACTTTATATCCTCGGTATTCTGTTGCATCCTGACAATAAAGACATGCCGTTTCCGCTGATATTTACGGGTCCGGATTGTTCGAAGAATTACTTCAAGGAAATAGACAAATTTATTGCCAGCACCTTGGGTGAATCCGCGCAGCAACGATACAAAATCATCATTGACGATCCTGTGCAGGTCGCTAAGGAAATGCTGGCCGGTATTAAGCAGGTACGCGAGTTTCGTAAAGAAACCGGGGACGCCTATTATTTCAACTGGCTGCTTAAGGTCGATCACGTGTTTCAACAGCCGTTCACACCTACCCACGCCAACATGAGCAGTCTGGCTTTGCACAAAGACCAGGAACCCCATCATCTGGCCGCCAATCTGCGTCGTGCGTTTTCCGGTATTGTCGCGGGCAACGTAAAAGACGAAGGCATACGCGCTATCGAAAAACACGGGCTTTTTGAAATTCACGGCGATGAAGACATCATGGCATTGATGGATTCCTTATTGGCCTCATTTGTCGTGCAACACCGCATGAAACTGCCGGGCAAAAAATATACGCCGTGTTATAAGATCATCAAATAGTATCATTCACCACGGAGGACACGAAGAACACAGAGATTTGAATATAAGTACTAAATTTTTAGCTAAGGTTCAAAGCCGGAGTGCAGGCTTCGCCGGCATGGATGCTGGCGAGGGGCGTGAGCAGGAGCGGAAGCTTCGCCTGCTTTGCAAGCAGAGCTTGCACTCCAAAACACAAGAAAACTTTAGCTCAATCATTTATTACTGCATCCGAAAGAATCATTGCTCTTCCTTCGTGTTCTTCGTGTGCTCCGTGGTTCATCAATTTATCTCATAACATGAAAGTCATTCTGACCGAAAAACCCTCCGTCGCCCGCGACATCGCCAAATGCCTGAACATCAACGCCAAGCGCGACGGCTATTTCGAGGGTAACGGCTATCAAATCACTTGGGCGTTCGGCCATCTGGTCGAATTAAAGGAACCGGACGACTATGACAAATCATGGAAACGCTGGTCGTTGGATTCCCTACCCATCATTCCGGAGCAATTCGGCTTAAAAGCCAAGGGCGACGCTTCGGCGCAAAAACAGCTGAATACCATCAAAAAGCTGTTCAAGGCCGCCGATGAAATCATCTGCGCGACCGACGCGGGACGGGAAGGAGAGTTGATATTCAGGTATATCTTGACCTGGAGCGGGTGTCTGAAAAAACCGTTTAAACGCTTGTGGATCAGCTCCTTGACTGACGATGCGATACGCAGCGGCTTTACAAAATTGCAAGAAGGCCATGCTTACGACGGCCTGTATCGCGCCGCCAAATGCCGCAGCGAGTCGGACTGGATTGTCGGCCTGAATGCCACGCGGCTATATACGCTCAAGTTCGGTGGACAAGGCAGCCTATGGACGATAGGCCGGGTGCAAACGCCGGTGCTGGCGCTGATCGTGCAAAAGGATGCGGAAATCAGCAATTTCAAGCCCAAGGATTTTTGGGAATTGCACACTTTGTACCGGGAGGCCGATTTTCAATATGTCGGTGGTCGGTTTGATAATAAAACCGATGCTGAAGCCTTGCTAAGCCAAATCGTCGGGCAGGATTTCCGGATTACCGACGTGAAGGGCAAGAAGGAAACGCTGAGTCCGCCGTTATTGTACGATCTGACCGATCTGCAAAAAGACATGAGCATTCGCTACGGCCTCACCGCCGATCAAACCTTGAGTGCCGCCCAGCAGTTGTACGAGAAAAAACACATCACCTATCCGCGTACCGACAGCCGTTATCTAAGCAATGACATGAAGCCGGGCATGAAGCCCTTATTGGCGAAATTACGCATTAAATTCGAGCAGCAAATCGAGCCGCTCGATCTGGACAAACTGGCGCTGAGCAGCCGTATCTTCAATGACGCCAAAGTAAGCGATCACCATGCGATCATCCCCACAACCGCATTGCCGGGTTCGCTATCGGGCAATGAAACCAAAGTCTACGAGGCGATAACCCAGCGCTTTATTGCCGCGTTTTACCCGCCTTGCATCAAGCAGATTACTACTGTTTTGGGCAGTGTTGCGGGAGAGACTTTAGTCTCGACAAGCGCGGCTAAAGCCGCTTCCACAATAAACTTCAAAACCACCGGCACGATCATCGAATCGCCCGGCTGGCAGGTCTTGTACAAAAACGATGCGCCGAGTCAATCCGATAAAACGCAAAAAATCCTACCTAATTTTGTAAAGGATGAAACCGGCCCGCAGCAGCCTTCGATCAATCAGGGCAAAACCACGCCGCCCAAACCTTATAACGAAGCGAGTTTGCTGAGCATCATGGAATCGGCCGGCAAGACCTGCGATGACGAACAGCTCAAGGAGGCGCTAAAGGAAAAGGGCCTAGGCACACCGGCAACAAGAGCCTCGATTATTGAGGTGCTCATCAAGCGCAACTATATCCAGCGGCAAAAAAAGACCCTGATCAGCACCGAGTCCGGTCGGCACTTGATCTCGATTATCGCCGATGACAGACTGAAGTCGGCAGCCATGACCGGCGAATGGGAAGCCAAGCTCAAAAAAATAGAACATAACGATTATGACCCCGACCGGTTCATGGCCGAAATCATCCAGTTTACGCAAAAAATTAAAGATGAATCGGATCGGCCGCTTTATGACCCAAGCCGTTTGGGCGACTGCCCGTTGTGCGGACACTCAGTGATCGAAGGCAGAAAAGGCTATGGTTGCAGCGATTGGAAAGCCGGTTGCCAATTTGTATTATGGAAGGAAATATACGGTGTGCCGATCTCGAAGGACATGGCCTCTCAATTGCTGCAAAACGGCCGAACCCTGCAAAGTTACGCCATCAAGCCGGTCGATGAAGTGTTTAATGCGCAACTGACCCTCAATAAACAAGGTGAAATCGGTTATGTCAAAGCCGAAAAGGTGCCGCTGCGGTTAGCCAAAGAAGCCATTGGCGATTGCCCGCTCTGCAACGGCAAAATCATTGAAACGGCAAAAGCCTATAGTTGTAGCGAATGGCGCAACGGCTGCAAGATGACCATATGGAAAACCGTCGCCCATAAAAAAATCACCGCAACGATGGCTAAAAAATTACTCAGTAATGGAGAGACGGGCATGATAAAAGGCTTCAAGTCCGGAAAAGGCACGGAGTTTGAAGCCAACCTGAAGCTGGTCGATGGTAAGATTGAAATGGCTTTTGGCGAGCGTTAACAGCCTTGCAATCTTGAGTTTTCCTATTTTAGAACAGCTTCGGAAGGGCGGATGTAATATATAATTATTGCACATCAATGACGGCATCTTTTTCCTCTCTAGCAGGGAGAGGCGATATAAAAACGGGTTTTGAAGTCAACAGCCCATCAATTAACAGGAGCCCTTCATGGGTAAAGCAACTGCCGTTCCCCCCGGCCCATTCTCTAAGACCGTCACTACGGGTCTTGCTCCCTTCTTTACCGACAGATTACTGCCTATTATCGGCATAGGCGCTTCGGCCGGTGGGCTTGAAGCGCTCGAACGGTTTTTTCATCATGTACCTGATAACATGGGGATTGCTTTCGTCGTCATTCAGCATCTTGACCCCAATCAAAAAGGTATGATGCCGGAATTACTGCAACGCACCACGGCGATGACGGTATTGGAAGCCCAAAATCGTATGAAGATAAGACCGGATTGCATTTATGTAAATCCTCCGAATAAAGAGCTGTCCATCCTGCAAGGCGTGCTTCATTTGCACGACCTGGCTGAACCGCGCGGGTTGCGGCTGCCTATTGATAGTTTTTTCTGTAGTCTGGCTGAAGACCGGCGCGATCAAAGCATCGGTATCCTGCTTTCAGGTATGGGGTCTGATGGTACGCAAGGCTTGCGCATCATCAAGGAAAAATCCGGCTTAGTGATGGTGCAGAATCCTGCCGAAGCCAAATTTGACAGTATGCCGCGTAGTGCTATTGGCGCCAATTTAGCCGATGTGATCGGCACTGCGGCAGAACTGGCAGCCTATATCTGTCATTATTTCCAGCAATCGTCCAAAGATACTTTGGCCTGCTCAGAGATATTGGAAGATATTTCTTTGAGCGCTTTGGACAAAATTATCGTTTTGCTACGCGTCCGGACCGGGAATGATTTTTCGTTATATAAAAAAAGTATGCTTTATCGTCGTATTGAAAGACGTATGGCGCTGCACCAGCTCGAGCATATATCCACTTACATCCATTATCTGCGTGAAAACCCGCAAGAGCAGGATTTGTTATTCAAGGAGTTATTGATCGGTGTTTCCAGCTTTTTCCGAAGTCCGGGGATATGGAATACTCTAAAGGCTGACGCCATATCCGAGCTGCTGACAAACTATCCTGACGGTAAAACAATAAGGGCCTGGATACCGGCCTGTTCCACCGGAGAGGAAGCCTATACCTTGGCAATGACCTTTATCGAAGCGATCGAACAAGCCAAGCCTCAAGCTCTCTATTCGTTACAGATTTTTGCTACGGACCTTGATGCCGATGCGATAGCTCATGCACGCAAGGGAATATACTCGGACAATAGCGTTGCCGATGTTTCATCGGAGCGTCTGACCCGCTTCTTTGACGTTGAAAACAGCGGCTATCGGGTAAAAAATGAAATCTGCGAAATGATTATTTTTGCGCAGCATAATATTATCAATGATCCGCCGTTTACTCGGCTGGATATAATAAGCTGCCGTAACCTGCTCATTTATTTTTCCGTTGAGTTACAGGAAAAATTGTTGTCGCTATTTCATTATGCGCTAAATCCGTATGGCTTACTGTTACTGGGTTCAGCTGAAAACACCGGTAATTTCAGTCATCTTTTTACTCCATTAACGGTTAAAGCACGGATTTACCGGCGTATTGACAATCCTTTACCGAAGCCTGAAGTGGATTTTCCGAATAAGCATTTTACCGCTCGGTCTGCTGTCAAGCAGGCACAGCAGGCCGAGCAAGCGGTTGATCATGCCAATCTGCAACAACTGATGGATCAATTGTTGCTTACGCATTATGCTCCGGCAGCGGTGCTGGTTAACGCCGATGGCGACATCCTCTATTTTAGCGGCCATACCGGCAAGTATCTGGAGCCTTCTACCGGAAAAGCCAATCTGAACATCTACGCGATGGCGCGCGATGGATTACGCCAAGCACTGACAGGGTCGATCCGTCTGGCGTTGCAGAACAATAAAGCAGTACACCTGGACGGTCTGCAAGTAACCGGCGAAGACGACAAGGTGCATACCGTTAATGTGATTGTGCAAGCTATCGAGCAGGTGCAGTCATTACGCGGCAAGGTCATTATCGTGTTTACCTATGTCGCAACAACACGCATCCGCAAGCGCACCGCCCAGCTACCCCAGTCGGAGGCACTGCAGCAGGCCCAGCTGGAAGTACAGACTTTGCGCGATGAAACATTTTTCTTGCGGGAAGAAATCAAAGCCAGCCATGAAGAGCGTCAGTCGGCCATTCAGGAAATGCTTATTTCCAAAGAAGAAATGCAGTCAGTGAACGAGGAAATACTGACTGTGAACGCGGAACTGCAAACCAAACTGGATATGTTGCAGTGGGCGAACAACGACATGCAGAATTTGCTGAACAGCACCGAAATCGCCACAGTGTTTCTCAACAATAAACTGCATTTACGGCGCTTTACTGCTCATACCACACAGATATTCAGACTGCTGCCTCAAGACGAAGGACGACCTTTATCCGATATCGTGACCGATCTGGACTATCCGTTGTTGCAAAAAGACGCAATAGAAGTGTTGCGAACGTTGGTGGTTTCGGATAAACAAATCCAGACTCATGACGGACGCTGGTTTGATGTGCGCATCATGCCATACCTCACGATGAATAATATAATAGATGGCGTGGTGATCACGTTTGTTGACATTAGTCTGACCAAAAACCTTGAGTTGGCACTGAATGAACATGCGATTGTAGCGATTACAGACCGGAAAGGCGCAATCACCTATGTGAATGACAAGTTCTGCGCTATCTCCAAATATTCGCGCGAGGAACTGATCGGGCAGGATCACCGGCTCATCAATTCGGGCTATCATCCCAAGGAATTCATGCATAATCTGTGGCGAACTATTGGACATGGGCATGTTTGGAAAGGAGAAATCCGTAACCGCGCCAAAGACGGTTCTGTTTATTGGGTAGACACCACTATCGTTCCTTTTCTTAATGAGAAAGGCAAGCCGTATCAGTATGTGGTTATCCGCACAGTCATTACGCGCCATAAGATAAAAGCTGGCTCTGCGCAGCAGGAAAATTTGGACACAGATAATAATTCCGATTCCGGAATATATCTGTAGTAGTTTTCCTCGTTCCCACGCGCCGCGTGGGAATGCATTGCGGGACGCGCCGCGTCCCGATTCGTCCGACCTGTATTTAACCGTGACTCGCGGCGCAGCGCGCCTTGACCGCATTCCCACGCGGCGCGTAGGAACGAGAAAATTTTTAGCCTTTAGCCTTTAGCCTCATCAGCTTAATCCGTGCCATCGGTGTTCTGTTTTCTCTATGTGCTGACTAATTACAAAAAATGTTTTATTTTTAACCTCTCATGTTTAAAGCTCCTTAGAGTGAATGACTTCAGTTAAAATGTTGGGTATTTATGATGTGCAGAGATAACGAGTGATTAAAAGAATCAAGCCTTTTATCGACACCGACAACCTACGTCGACAGGCAGAACAACAGCTTGCCCAACAACAGTCAACAGTAGCCTATGTTGAAATGGATGCAAAAAAACTGCTGCACGAATTACAGGTTCATCAGATCGAGCTGGAAATGCAAAACGAGGAGTTGCTCTTAGCACGAGCTCAGGCGGAAGCGAGACTGGAGCGTTACACCGAACTCTATGACATGGCGCCGGTCGGTTATCTTTCGCTGGCGCGCGACGGCACTATCCATCAGCTCAATCTCAAGGCTGCCAGACAGTTGGGAATATTCCGCGCACAGTTAAAACAGCAACGTTTTTCAAGTTTCATCAGTGTCGATTCTTTGCCTGTTTTCAACGAGTTCCTGTCCGTCGTATTTACCGATAAGACGACTCAAAGCTGTGAGCTGATTTTACTTCCTGCCGACCGGAGCCCAACGCTGGTTGTACATATCGAAGCCATTGCCGATGAGGACGAACAGATATGCCGGATGGTACTCGTCGATATTACCGAGCGTAAAGGTAATGAAGAGAAGCTGAAGCTGGCCAACTTGGTCTATCAGGCGATTGGCGAGGCGATCATGGTGGCCGATGCCGATAACCGGATTGTCACTGTTAATCCGGCCTTCACGGAACTAACCGGTTACTCATTGCAGGAGGCTATAGGCCAGTCCACAGCATTGCTTAAGTCAGGAGATCAAAACGAAGCGTTTTACCAGATTATGTGGCATGCCCTGGAAACAACCGGGCATTGGCAGGGTGAAATATGGAACCGGCGTAAGAACGGCGAAAAATACCTGGAATGGTTAACGATTAATACTGTTTACGATGAGCAAGATAATGTACGGCACAGAGTCGCAACATTCTCGGATATCACCGATCAGAAACATGCGGAACAAACCATCTGGCAACAGGCCAACTTCGACTCATTGACCGGACTGCCCAACCGCCATATGTTTTACGAACGGCTGGCGCAGGAGATGAAAAAATCCAGGCGCATGGGCCTGCCGTTGGCATTGCTGTTTCTCGATCTCGATCATTTCAAGGATGTTAACGATACGCTGGGACACGGCAAAGGCGATCTACTGCTCAAAGAGATGGCGCAACGGCTGCTCAGTTGCGTGCGGAGCACCGATACCGTCGCACGCTTGGGCGGCGATGAATTCACTATTATTCTGCCTGAATTACAAGAGCAAGACAGTATTGAACGTCTTGCTCAGGACATCCAGTGCCGGCTTACTAAACCCTTCGAGTTAGCGGACGAAATTGCTTATGTATCAGTCAGTATCGGCATCACCTTATTTCCGGAAGATACCGATGACATCGACACGCTGATAAAAAATGCCGATCAAGCTATGTATGCGGCAAAGGATCAAGGCCGTAACTGTCGCCATTATTTCACCATCTCAATGCAGGAAGCCGCACTGGCTAGAATGCGGTTGATCAATGATCTGCGCAGTGCATTGTCTGAATCCCAGTTCTGGCTTGCTTACCAACCGATTGTAGAGTTAAGTCTCGGTACTATCCATAAAGCAGAGGCGCTGATTCGCTGGCAACATCCGACTCGAGGTTTAATCAACCCGGCTGAATTTATTCCGGTCGCCGAAGCCACCGGCATGATCATCGACATTGGTGAATGGGTATTTCGCGAGGCCGCAAAACAAGCGGTGCAATGGTGCACGGAGCACCATCACGATTTTCAGATCAGCATTAATAAATCGCCTGTGCAATTCCAAAAAGAGGGGAGCGGGCACCTTGCCTGGTTCGAGCATCTGAGCGAACTCGGTCTGTCTGGACAAAATATAGTCGTAGAAATCACCGAGGGCTTGCTGATGGATGCCGGGCCTATAATTACAAGCCAGCTGTTGGCTCTGCGCGATGCCGGTGTTCAAGTATCGCTGGATGACTTCGGTACCGGCTATTCTTCATTGTCTTATTTACAAAAATTCGACATTGATTATCTCAAGATTGACCAGTCGTTTACCCGTAACCTCAGTCCCACTGCCAATGACCTGGCGCTGTGCGAAGCTATCATTGTGATGGCTCATAAATTGGGCATCAAGGTTATCGCAGAAGGCATAGAAACGCAGGAGCAATGCGATTTACTGATCGCTGCCGGTTGTGATTATGGACAAGGTTACCTGTTTTCAAGACCGGTAGCCGCTGATGAATTTGAGAAGCTACTGGTTGCCTTCTGAGGCTAGAGCAAATCTCGGTTATCTAAGATCACTGCCATTGTTAAACTCTATCTACTGAGCAGTAGGCACTTGCAGTGGCACGGAAACAACGTAACGCATCAAGACGGGAAGCTCTAGCTTCCGATACTGAATTCCCAAGCTGGAGCTCTCGTCGTTATACACAACGCTGTTCAAGAGCCGACATGGTACCGGACAGCCGCTGTAGGGCGTGCCGTGCGCGCCTTATACCCAGAGGGCATAAGTTTCGTTTGAGCAGGCAAGCTGCTCAACTCAGCTTTATAACGCGCATGAAATCAGTTGAGCGGCTTGAGCTCAACGGCCACTGGGCAAAAGTTAAATCCTGCCGGTCTCTGAGCTCTCCAAGGCGCGCGCGGCACGCCCTACGCGAAGACCTTCCACGGCGGACACTTGTGTATAACGACGAGAGCTGGAGCTTGGGAACTAGCGAAAACGACGGGACATGGCACCTCTCAGACGACATTCCCACGTAGCACAGGGGAACGAGACAAGTGTTTTTAAAAACTCGGGCTATGTTTCTAAGGAAGCGCTGATTAAATCACTCCGTTCGCCCTGAGCCTGTCGAAGGGCTTTTTAAGTTACAGATTTAATTGGATTTATTCCGTTCATGGTTCGACAAGCTCACCACGAACGGAATAAATCAGCG
>Ga0208116_1000044_pt1 | contig 69585 bp, 61 predicted proteins | sample LakWasMeta9_HOW4_2_FD_183859 | JGI IMG/M metagenome (GOLD analysis project Ga0208116, IMG submission 183859) | Freshwater sediment methanotrophic microbial communities from Lake Washington under simulated oxygen tension - Sediment Metagenome... | ecosystem: Environmental > Aquatic > Freshwater >... | reverse complement strand
ACCCCCAGCGCGGCGACAATCGCTATGGTGCGCGTACCGACCCATCAGATTGAACACTTATTCAGACTGTCAAGTGAAAGTATCATTCTTAACGGACAGATTTACGAGCGCGAACGCCGCCTGAAAAATCAGCTTCAACTAATGGAACAGCAATTTGCCCTGTTACAGCAGCTAGGTGCAGAATTAGAACAATTAATTGACTTAAAAGACTTATCAGGACGTTCATCCGTCAATACGGACAAAGACTTTGATACCTTGGAAATGGATCAGTACAACGAATTGCATACTGCCAGTCGGCGCATGGTAGAAGCCGCGATTGACGCGCGCGAAATCAGTGTTGATATGAAAAAAGAACTCGACACCATGAACGATGTTCTGGAATATCAACAACGTCTGGTTATCAACACTCAAGAAGCGGTCATGCAAACCCGTTTCGTACCCGTAGGCTCTATTACCCTCCGCCTGCAACGCGGTCTTAGACAAACCTGTCGCTTAACAGGCAAACAAGGTGAACTGACCGTATCGGGTGAAAACCTGCTCATTGACGGTGACACCCTCAGTGCTTTAATCGAACCGCTCATGCACTTATTGCGCAATGCGGTCGATCACGGTTTAGAAACCGAAGAAGAACGTATTGCAATGGGTAAACCGCGTGTCGGGCAAATTAATATCGAATTCGACCGTGAAGGCAACAGTATTGTAGTCCGTTGTCGTGATGACGGGCGCGGCTTGGATTTCGCTGCGATTCGCTATACCGCCGAACAACGCGGTGATATACGCTCAGGCGACACCGTGACTGACGATGAATTAAAACGCTTGATTCTACGTCCCAACTTTTCCACCCGCACCCAATCTACGCAAACGTCAGGACGCGGCGTAGGCATGGATGTGGTCAATTTCCAAGCCATGTCTTTAGGCGGCAGCTTATCGTTAAATTCCATGCACGGACAGGGCTTAACAGTTGAATTGCGTGTACCTTTACCCTTAAGTCGCTCACACGCACTGCTCGCCAGTGCAGGCACTTACAAGGTAGCCATCTCCAGCAAGGGCATTACGCAGATTCTGTATTCAGGAATAGGTGAAATAACAACCATCGGTCATGAAAAAATATTAGTAATAGACAGCGATATTTATCCTCTCGTCAAACTTGAAGACTTGTTACACATACAGGACCACCGTAAAAAAGAAAGAATGCACGGTGCGGTTTTGTTGGTCGAAAACGAAGGAAAAATCACCGCAGTACTGGTTGACTCGATTAACGACAGCCGCGAGGTGGTTATTAAAAACCTAGGGCATTACATGAAAAAAATTCATGGTTTTGTCGGCGCGACCATTTTAGGTGATGGCTCAGTGACCCCCGTACTGGATATTCCTGAACTACTGCGTGCGCCCGTTTATACCCAAGAAGACACTTATAATGCGACCGAAGTCACAGAAGCACACGCAAACCACCAAAAAATATTAATTGTCGATGACTCACTCAGCCAACGCCGCGCTCTTGAACACATTCTGACTGACGCAGGTTTCCCCGTCCATACCGCACGCGATGGTATTGAAGCGGTAGAATGGCTGGCTTACAACAAACCCGCTGTCGTTGTCACCGACCTTGAAATGCCCAGAATGAACGGTCTCGAATTAGCCTCGCATATTCGCACCCAAGAAAGACTTAAAACCCTGCCCATTATCATGATTACCTCCAGATCAACACAAAAGCATCGCCTTATGGCGGATGAAATGGGTATCGACTTCTATCTGGTTAAGCCTGTACAGGATGACAACCTGTTAATCAACATACAGACACTGATAGACAAACAGCACAGCGCGGTAGCAGCCTGATGTCGGTTAATCCTATGCAGGCTATCGAATCCTCAGACTATTTTGCCAATATGGCGTTTGCCGGAGTACAACTGTTAATACCGCAAAGTGATATTTATTCCTTAGAGCCAACCATTGATATGACTCCATGTCTTGATACTATCGGTGCAGTAGGTCAACTGCAACAAGGCAGTGAAATGAGGTCTTTATACGCATTATCATCTGACTTGAACTTACTGAAGAGTTGCCCTGACAGTTATCGAATCGCTGTTCTGCTGAAAAACGTTAATCCTGTTTATGGTTTACTGTGCGAACAAATCGATACCCTTACACGCAATCAGATTCACATCCAACCGATACCGAGAGCAATGCACAATCCAAAATCACCGCTGCTTGCATTGGCTGTCTATGGCAAAGAAGTACGTTATATCAGCTCCGCGAGTGCATTAACCCGGCTTTTCCCGCACGACTAATGGATCACTTATGAAAGTACCCGCTTGGATTATTTCGATTACTGACACCCTGTCCGCCGCTGTCGGCGAGTTTGAACTCATTCATGTGCTACCTGACAACCCTGAACTGTTCAGCATACCTACAGCACCGCCTTATTGTCAGCAAATATTCGTCTGGCAAAACAAAATTATTCCCGTGATGAATCTTGTTGAACGTTTCGGACTCGAAAAAAACGCAACGCCTGACGACCATCGTGTGATGACTATTTTCGCTTACCGCACTGAAAAAACAGCACTGCCCGAATACGGAGCGTTATCCCTGAATGCCACACCGAGACGCAGTGAAGTCAGTGATACGCAGGCTTGCCCACTACCTGCTGAACTATCTTCATGGACGAACTATGTCAGGTGCTGTTTTCAAGACACGGAGTCTCAACAAGCGATTCCAATTTTAAAACTTGAACATTTATTCGCATACAAAAATGGCGTGTTGTTGAGTTAATCATAACGGTCTCAACAACCCCCATCACTGCATCGGCTCTTGTTGGGCTGTCAAAAAACGGCAACCCAACTTATATAATCTCGTTTAGCTCACTCCTGCAACCACAGAAGCTCAGACTATTCGGTAAACTTCATCATTGAAAAATAGGGACACTCTATGAAACAGAATATAAGTATATTTAGCCGAATGCTGCTCTGGCAGAAGTTCGTTATTTTGGGCGTACTGGCTATCGTGTTAGTAATCCTGCCGTTTAGTTTTTATGTGGTTGAAACAGAAAAAGCGGTAAACGCGGCGATACTGGAAACCCAAGGGATTCCGCCCACACAAAACCTATTAGAACTGGTGCGACTACTACAAAAACACCGTGGTTTATCCGCCCGTTTATTAGGCGGCGACAAAGAGGCTGCAACACAACGTGAAGCCACTAAAAAAGCAGCCAATCAGATTGTCAGTACCTTAGAACCCATGATTAAAGCTATACCCAATGAAACAATCAATAAGTCTTGGGATGAGACCACCCAGCATTGGCGTAAACTGGAACTTCAAGTTGATAAAGCCGAAATCAATGTGGCGCAAAGTTTCCAAGAACATATTAACGTTATCGAAGACTACTTGAGTTTAAATGACAAACTGGCTGACCAATTCGGTTTAACCTTAGATCCCGATCCTAAAACCTACTTCATGATTCAAGCGTTCATCTACGCCAATCCTGCATTGACTGAAACTCTTGGTAAATTACGAGCCTTGGGTTCTGGCGTATTAGTAGAAAAACAAATCTCTTCTGCCGACGCGCAACGTTTATCAGGTTTGATTGACCTTGCTGTTTCACAACGCAAAACCGCTTTAGGAGCATTGGAGAAAGCCTTTGCTCTGGATCCTATGATTAAGCAAGAACTGGATGATTTAACCAAAGATGCCAGTGAAAACTACTTAAACGCCATCAAATTAGCTCAGCAAGAAATATTAAACGCCCCGCAACTGACTTATGCCCCAAAAGATTACTTCGATTTTTACACCAAAACCATCGACAGTTATGTTAAACGTAACGAAAAAGGGATGCAGTTATTGGATAGCCTATTGACTAAAAAAGCGCAGGCATTACGTCAACGCGAACTGTACATTTCTCTTAGTCTGCTCGCCTTATTATTAATCGGTGCCGCCTTTACTTTTTACATTATTCGCAGTATTACCAAACCTGTAGGTCACTTAGTAGACGTTATGCAGAAACTGGCGGCGGGTGATAATGACATCCGTGTTAATCCACAAACCTTTGACGAGCTGGGCTTGATGGGTAGACAGTTTGACATGATGGTTGACCAGCGGGAATTAGTGAATGCCACCATTCAAAAAGAAAACGAAACCCTGAACAACTCGATTATTAACTTACTGCAAGCGGTGGCAAAACTGTCACAAAAAGACCTGACTGTTACAGTACCCGTATCGGAAGACGTAACGGGTCTGATTGCCGATGCGTTAAACGTACTGGCTGATGAAACCTCCAAAGTTTTGAACAGAGTGGTACAACTGGCGGGTAATGTTGCCAGCGTATCGCAACAAGTAAAAACCCAATCAGACAGCGTTATTTTAGTGGCACAAGAAGAAAAACGAGAGGTGGAACAATCCAACATCGAGCTTAACAACGCATCAGCAGCCATGTTAGGAGTAGCACGACTCGCCGTTTCCTGTAACGAAGCGGCAGAAAAAGCCATTAAAAATACCGACAAAGCGCAAGAGACCGTATTGGACACCGTACAAGGTATCACCACCATTCGTGACACCATCCGCGAAACTGAAAAACGGATTAAACGACTCGGTGAACGTTCACAAGAAATTGGCGGCGTTGTAAACCTGATTAACAACATCGCTGAACGTACCCACATTCTGGCGTTAAACGCTTCTATGCACGCCGCATCAGCGGGTGAGGCAGGTCGAGGCTTTGCGGTTGTTGCCAACGAAGTACAACGACTTGCGGAAAACTCGCGTGAAGCGACTTCAAAAATCGCCGCGCTGGTAAATAACATTCAGGTAGAAACCGCTGATACCGTTATCACCATGAACGAAGCCATCGGACAGGTTGTGAAAGGAACAGACCTCGCACAACAAGCAGGTGACGAAATGCGGGCAACACGAGAAACCACTGCGGAACTGGTACAACTGGTACAACGTATCGCCGCCGACTCTAACGCGCAAGTATTAACCACTCAGCGTTTACAAGAACGTGCCTTGGAAATTACCAAAAGCAGCGAACAGACATTTAGTCAGCTACAAGAACAAGGACTGCAAACTGAACAATTGGTGGGATTATCTAACGACCTAGTGGAATCGGTCGGGGTATTTACTCTGCCATCTGTGAAAACAGCGGCTTAACGCATTCAAATCAAGCTTTGGTAAAGATGGGATTAACGCGATAGCCGAAACCCATCTTACCAAGCTTTTCCTACCATTGTTTCGATGTCGATTAAAAGCTTATCGTTGGTAAGTGCCGATTAATTCTTTATAGCCTAGAATATGGCTCGCCATCGCTTTTTCCAAGGTGGCTTTATCGGGTTCATGAAGGTCTGGAAGCACCACATCCAGCGCGTACAACTTGTGGAAATAACGATGCCGACCAATGGGCGGACACGGTCCGCCGTAACCTGTTTTTTTCCAATCATTGACACCTTGCAGCGTACCTTTCGGTAGCTCCGCTGTCTGAACTGCCTCCGCCAAGCCCGACGCAGACGGCGGAATGTTATACAACACCCAATGCACCCACGTCCGTTTCGGAGCCGCAGGATCAGGCGCGTCAGGATCATCCACTATCAACACCAGACTTGCGGTATTGTCAGGCAACTCCGACCACATCAACGGCGGCGACACATTATCTCCATCGCAAGTGTAGCGTTTCGGGATATGACCTTGCAGCGTAAAAGCGGTTGACTGCAATAACATAATCTCTCCCCCTTGTTGATGAGTATCGGCTGCTTTGGCTGTTGGTAATGCCAAGATTGTTAGCATTAATAGACTGTATTGAAACTTTTTGTGCATGGATTAAGCCTTGGGTGTTTGGTGTATCTACGACTTTATTTGCGTATCGGGTTATCAAAAAACGGCATCCTGAATCCCCCGTTCCTCATATCTCTTGATAGATTGTGTTCTTTACAAAAATGGCTATCGGTTTCCGCTGGCTCATAGCATTGACTATATGCACATATCATTTTTGTTGTTGTGTTGGCTAAGGTGATGGCTACACCACTATGGTGTTTATCGCAAAAACAGCTCCCGATTTGAGCTGGTTTATCACATTGCCTGCCGTCTTCATATTTACCTGCGCATAAAATTATGTTCGTTATCATCGCCTTATCCTTATAATCAAAGAATAATAAAAATGGGTTGCCCAAAAACAGCCACCCAATCCACCTATTCAAAAAACGACTAATCCTTAAGCTGGATGTTCACTCCCTGCGTTCCAAAAGCGAACTTTACACCTTGTCCGCTGGAGTTCAATTGAAGCTCTACACCATGTTCGTTTTTCAAAATTACAGCACCTGCTCCGCCACCGACAGATGCGCCGGCTTTCAATCCGTGATAAATGCCGTTGAAGTCCTCCAGCTTCTTCAGGTTATACACGATTCCAGAGGCAGATAGTTTTGAAATACCGACATCGGCTACGCTTAGCCCCTTAATCTCGAAGTTGTGGTCGGCACCCTGAACAGTCAAGACACCTTCGCCCCACGTCCAGCCGATTCCAACAGCGACCGAACCTGCGGACATATGAACGGTGCCATCAATTGTTTTTTTACCACCCGCTAAGGATGAAGAAGAAAACACCACAAGACTCATTATGGCCAACAGAAGATAAATAAATTTACGCATGACAATCTCCAAATAATATAAAAATGTTATTAATACCGACTCCGATAATAATATTGGAGTCCGCAGATTGCGGGTTCACCACCTGCCAATGTAATGCCGAGTTGTCATAAAATTTGCCTGTGCAGTTTGTTCCATAGCACGGCAAAGACCCAGCCGATGACATAGCCGATAGATGCGGTAATAATAACCAGCAGTAATGCGGTACCCGCGTTGAATTCTGCGATTGCATAATCCAGCTTGATAAAGTGCAGCCAGAATATGAAATCGACCACTGCTTGCGCCCAGCCAAGTGCGACAAGTAGCGACCAAGCGAAATGCAAACAACCAAACAACAGTGCCAGAACAAAGCCCGCTCTGTTCGGATGAATATTTTCCATTTGTGCGTCCTCATTCATTGATTTAATCACCCTACCTGTAAAAGCGGCGTATAAACACCCTTATACCAGAATGATAATCCTGTAAAAACAATACGTTACAGTAATATATGCCATTTCAATCAGCACAATTATTTTCATCCTGAAAAACAGAAAGTACAAGCATTCAAAATGGAGTATTAATAGATAGAGAATGGATATTAAAAATATCCATTCTGCTTTGAAAAGGCGTTAAATCGGGTATAACGGTGTGGATGATGCAGGATATATGCAGTTATTTTGATGGCGGCGGGGGCGGCGGCATTCCCGCAGGTGGCGGTGGAATATTCGCGCTTGGCGGTGTGACGCGCTGCGGTTGCGAAGTTGACCCTGAAAATGACCCCGATACAGGCACTTGGTGACCTTTGGCGTACATACATTGAATATAAGCGACATCGTAGCGTTGCTGCACTTCGTACATAGAACCGCTAGCGGTGCTGGTTCCGACCAGACTGCCACCGACCAAACCCGTACCAGCACCAATGGCGGCACCCGTACCGCTGCCGATAGCCGCACCCGCCGCCGCACCTATCGCAGCTCCGATAAGTGCGCTGGCGACACCGCTGTTTACGCCCGCTTCATTGGGAGTCGTCCCGTCCACCTGATAAGAAGCGTATTGCTGACAAATCACATCATCATTACGAAACTGATTGAACGGAATCCCTGTACCCGGTAATACCATAACATCAGGCCCGGTCGGTACGCTGGCACAACCTGCGACTGCCAATATCATTGCGCTGGAAAGTACGATAGAAAATCGCGACATTTGCTACTCCTTATCGAAGTGGAGGTGGTGGAGTCGGCTCAACTTGCTGCCAACTGCTGTTGCATTGTTTGACATAAGGGTAATAGCCTTGCGGGTTATTACAATAATACCAATAGCCCGCAGGATTTTGTTGCACAACAGGAGGGGCTTGTTGAATGTAAACGGGGGGCGCGACTGGCGCAGTGATGATGGTAGTAGACGGATAGCCGCCATAGTAACCCCCGTAATAGCTGTTATCGTAATAGCCCAAACCGTAACCCAGCCCAAGTCCTAAAGCTACCCCGCCATAGTAAGGGGCATAATATCCACCGCCATGATGACCGCCCCAGCCGCCGTAGTGACCTCCACCATAATATCCACCGCCATAGTGACCACCACCGCCCCAGCCGCCTCGCGCCCATGCGGCATTACCTGCGATTAAGGCAATAACAAAACATATCAATGTGATTTGTTTCATAACTAACATCCATCCCGTAATAACGGGTTTATAAATTTTATTCGATGACAAGCAATAGAGGTCACTGAGCAGGCTTGCCGATGAGTGCGGTGAGTAACTTTCTTACTTCATTGATGTTACGCATGAAAAAGAAATAGTCCACTAAAAGCACGAAAAAATCAACATCTGTCATTAAGAGTCCAAGGCATGACTGGACTCCGAAACATGAGTTAAACCTATGACAACAGCGTGAATGACTGCTAGTCCTTTAAAAGACTGGCAGTCATAAAAATAACAGATTCAATACACCTCCATTATTTTTAATCTTTTTCGTGCTTTTCGTGGACAACAATTCTTGTGCGTAACATCAGTCATCAATACAATTTTGACAGTTCATAGATCTGTTTAATTCATTCTTTGCCGCACGAACATGGAAGTTGAACGAAACCCAGTTGCGACTGAATTTGCTCCCCAAGCACATAACTCAGCAAGCTATATGCCATTCATAACGAATGCAGACAAACCAAAGGGTGAGCAAATACGACTCGACAACAGCTCACTAATAAAGGGGGCAATAAACAGTCGTCATTCCTATTACGGTGGAAAACAAGTTGCGAGCCTTCACTTTACAGATGTTTAGTGGACAGGTTAAAACCGATAATGCCTGCAAATTCATTACCGCTATTTTTCTCAGGGACGGACACGCCCATGTACATTTGCCATTGCGGCAGGATATTCACCAGCATATTCACGGTCGCGCCTGATAATGACTGATGCCCGCTGATATAATCCATCTGCAAGGCTAATTTATTGGGGATAAAGGTAATCTCAGTCCCTGTCATAAATCCGACTTGGCGCGATGTGCCTGTTAATGCCGCATTGGCAATATAAGTGCCGCCGTGCAGTAACAACCAAGGCGCAACATCATATCGGGTATCCAGATAACTGTAGTTCAACCACTGTTGCGGTTTCTGATTCACCATATAAACGCCATTTTGCGAGCCGACCGTAACAGACAAATCATTGTTCAGCGTAAATGTTTTGGCAATGCTCGCAAAACTCTCACCCTGAAATAACTGATTAGGCCCGAACACCTGCACATTCAGTAACGAGACACTAACATCCCAGCCATTTTTTGCCGAATAACCCAGCAATATATTTTGATAAGTACCCGCACGATAGACATCGGTTTCTGCATTGGCTATCCACGCACTTTCCTCATCGGTCACAGGATTGGTTTTTAAGCGTTTTTGCTTTTGATGCGATTTTTGTTTCTGCGCCTTGGCACTGGTGCTATTAGTAGCCGCATGACAGATATTGCCAGACAACAAACACCCGATTAATACACTAATAACTACATAACTATGCCCAGCCCCCCTTACCATCATCACTCCAGATTAGACCCTATCATTTAGTTATAATACACGATTAATCTGGATTAGCTTGTAGAGAAAAATAAGCCGTAAAATACATTTCTCTACAAAAAATTATTGTCATCACACCGAAAAATCTGTAAACCCCGCGCCACTCATGCTATACAATCTAGGCTGACTGCCACCCGCGCAGTATAGAAAACCTGCCAATGGAGTACCTACGCCCATGCGTCAAAAAATAATCAAACCCACCACCTATCTGACAGAAGTAAAAACGCTCTCCGACCGTATCGTCACCGCGCAACAGCCGATTCGTATTCTGGACTCCGTAAAATGGGATGACAGCATCAAACAAGCATTTTTTGACAGTCACTGCAAAAAACCGCCGATTGTGACCGCTGACTATTATAAAAGTCGTTCCTTAGGCTTTGACCCCGCAGAAAAAAAACAGGAATTTCATCAAATCCAGCGCGACTTAGTACGCAAACTGGGACAGCTCAATCCGCTCAGCGTCATCATGCGCCGTATGTGCCGTGAATATAAAGACGTAGTGAATATGCTGGATACACGCGGCACACCGACTTTTGCCAACATTTCACAGGAATTGTACGGCTCATCGGAAGACGTATTTCATGTCGGCGACCCGTCTATCGCTGATTTAGGCAGCATGATGGAAGAAACCCTGTCACAACTGGTGCAACTGGATTTTTTAGCCGAAGAACCCAAAACCATCAATGCCAGTGATGGCGTTGCTATTTTGAATGAGCGCATACAAGCAGTATTTCCGGGAGAAGGCTTACGCGCCATGATTAGCGACGGCATTGTTGCCGATGCCGCCGCAGGGACTGATTACGTTAAATTACGCGCCGATGCTATGTTTAATATGCGCGATTTACGAATGCTGGAAGTGCATGAAGTCTGGGTGCATTTAGGCACGACACTCAACGGACTGGAACAGCCCTATTGTACATTTCTGGGCAAAGGCGCACCTTCCGCAACCGTCACCCAAGAAGGCTTGGCGGTACTCATGGAAATTTTAACCTTAAGCTCCACACCCAGCCGCTTAATGCGCCTAATCGACCGCGTTCGTGCCATTACTCTCGCCGAACAAGGCGCGGATTTTATGGATATATTCGCCTTTTTCCGTGACAAAGGGCGCGATAAAGAAGAAAGCTACACGCTCAGCAGCCGCGTATTCAGAGGCAGTACGCCCGACGGAATGCCATTCACCAAAGACTTAACTTACATCAAAGGTTTTGTACTCACCTACAACTTCATCCGCCTAGCCGTACACCAAGGCAAGCCCGACCGCATTCCGTTATTATTCTGCGGCAAAACCATGATTGAAGACATGAAAGTATTAGTGGATTTGGTCGAAGAAGGCACTGTCACCGCCCCGCGTTTTCTTCCCCCGCCGTTTCAGGACTTAATGGGATTATCAACGTGGATGAGCTTCAGCCGCTTTATGAGTACCTTGAATTTTCGGCAATTGGAGCAGGATTACGCCAATATTCTTTAAATCAACCCATTTTAAGCTCAGTTCGATATAAAGAAATATCCACGAAAAATGAAAGCGATTATGTAGACTTTATTCGCTTTCATTTCAACAAAAATGCCAACGTTCAGTTACTTTTTCGTGCTTTTTGTGGACAAGATGTTGTTATCTCGAACTCAGGTTATTTTCGTATCCGAAAAACGTAATCGCTGCATTAGCGTCTACGCCCTTGCTGACCTTTAGCGTCTGGCTTAACGGCGACGTGTTTTTCTTTTTCCATGCCCACATATTCAAACAATAAATCCAGTTCTTTGTCGGTGAGTTCGTAGAAGCGGCTGGTTCTTAAGCCTTCGGGTAATACGATTGGCCCGTAACGCACACGGATTAAACGGCTGACGGTGAGCAGGGTTTGTGATTCCCACAAGCGTCTGACCAGACGGTTACGTCCTTCGCTGACGATGACGTTGTACCATTTGTTCGCGCCTTCGCCGCCTGCGAAATGAATTTCATCAAACTTGGCTTTGCCGTCCTCCAGTTCTACGCCTGTTTTCAGGGTTTCCAGAGTGGCATCGGAGACATGACCCAAAATGCGCACTGCGTATTCACGTTCCACTTCGGTGGAGGGGTGCATTAAACGGTTAGCCAGTTCGCCGTTGTTGGTGACTAATAATAAGCCTGAGGTGTTGATGTCTAACCGACCGACAGCAATCCAGCGCGCGGTTTCCAGTTTGGGCAGGTTTTTAAAAATCACGGGGCGATTTTCAGGATCGTTGCGCGTGACCACTTCGCCTGTGGCTTTGTGATACAGGAGTACGCGGGTCGGTTGTTCGGCGAATTTTTCCCAATGCACTACGCGGTCATTGATTTGCAGGTAGTCGCCTACTTTAAGTTTTACGCCTTGGGTGACGACTTCGCCGTTGACTTTGATGCGACCTTCTTCTATCCAGCGTTCAATTTCACGCCGTGAAGCGATACCGCCACGCGCTAACATTTTTTGAATACGTTCACCTGCGTCGCTGGTGGGTTGCGCAACAACTTTGGTCGCGGGTTTTTCGACTGCGCTCGGTGCGGGTTTGGCAGGACGCTGTTTGGGCGTGGTTGCTTGGGTGGTTTTTTGCTTACGCTGTTGTTTGGGGGTTTTCACGGTGTGCCTGTGCGGTGGAGTTATCAAGTATCGGCTCGTCGAGTTGTTGTATCTCGGCTAAAGTCGGGAGTTCGGTTAGAGTGCTGAGATTAAAATAATCAAGAAATTGTTTGGTTGTGCCGTAAAGCGCGGGGCGACCGGGAACGGCTTTTTGTCCGATGACTTTTATCCATTCGCGTTCCAATAAGGTTTGTATGATACTGGAACTGACGCTCACGCCGCGTATATCTTCGATGTCGCCGCGTGTCACAGGTTGGCGATAGGCAATAATGGCGAGGGTTTCCATCAGAGCGCGGGAATATTTGGGCGGTTTTTCTTCAAATAACCGCGCGACCCAGTGCGATAATTCGGCTTTGACTTGAAAACGGTAGCCGCTGGCAACCAGTTTTAATTCAATCGGGCGCGGTTGATAATCGGCGGCGATAGCGTCGATTGCCGTTTGAATATCCGCAAGTTCGGGCTGTTCGAGTTCAGGGAAAACCTGTTGTATTTGCTTACACGTCATCGGACGATGCGCGGCAAATAATAGTGCTTCTACGATGTGTTTTATGTCCATGATTAAGCGGCTTTAACGCGCAATTCGCTGTAAGGTTCGGCTTGAATAATTTCGATAAGGCTGTCTTTGCCCAGTTCCAGTATGGCTAAAAAGGTGACGACTGCGCCCGCGCGTCCTTCTTGTTGGCTGAATAATTGCGGAAACGTGCAGCTTTCAACGCAGGTCAATGTGTCTAAAATGCGGGTCATGCGTTCGCGCAGCGATAACGGTTCTCTGGAAACGTGGTGGTGACTGTGTTGATCGACGCGGGTTAACACATCTTTAAACGCCAGTAATAAATCGTGCAACGGCAGTTCGGGCAAGGCTTGTTCTACGCTTAATGCCGAAACATCGACTAGCGTGCTGAACAGTTCGCGTTCCATGCGCGGCAGTTCGTCGATTTGTTCGGCGGCGTTTTTAATAATTTCGTATTCTTGCAGGCGACGAATCAGCGTGGCGCGAGGGTCTTCTTCTTCGATTTCAGCTTCAGTTTGTCTGGGCAATAACATTCTGGATTTTATTTCTGCCAACAATGCCGCCATCAGTAAATATTCCGCCGCCATATCCAGATTCAATATGCCCATCAATTGAATGTAGGCGATATATTGCTGAGTAATTTGGGCAATGGGAATATCCACGATGTCCATATTTTGCCGTCTGATTAAATACAGCAATAAGTCTAACGGCCCTTCAAAGGTATCCAGTAAGACTTCCAGTGCGTCGGGTGGAATGTACAGGTCTTCGGGTAGCGTATGAAGCAACGTGCCATTGACGGTGGCAAGCGTAGGAAGAGTGGTTACTGCGTCCATTATTAATTCGTTATTATCCGGCACTTAAACCAGCAATAGAAAAAAACAGTTGCTGAGCAATGAACAGCGGATACGCTAAAATCGTACCCAGTATATTAGTCGATAATAAAAGCAGTAAAATAATAAAACCGAATCGCTCCAGTTTGTTGTATTGCCACGCCCAGTAATTAGGTAATAGACCGCTTAATATACGACTGCCATCTAACGGCGGAATGGGTAATAAATTAACCAATGCCAACACCAGATTGATAGAAATACCTGCAATGCCTGTGTAAATCAGCGGTTCAGCAACCATCGCCGCACCAGAGCCGATAGTCATACCGACCCGCGCAATCAATGCCCAAAAAATCGCCATTAATAGATTGGACACAGGCCCTGCTAATGCTACGATTGCCATATCGGCGCGTGGATTTTTAAAATTGCGCGGATCAACAGGCACAGGTTTCGCCCAGCCAAAAATAAACCCTGTGCCTGTAATTAACAGCAAACCAGGAATAATAATCGTACCAAGCAAGTCAATGTGTTTAATAGGATTAAGAGTTAAACGACCCTGACTGTCGGCGGTGTTATCGCCGTATTTTTTTGCGACCCAACCATGCGCGACTTCATGCACGGTAATGGCAAACACCACGGGCAATATCCAGACGATAATGCGTTGTAATAGACTTAATTCATTCATCATGATTATGTTCCTTATTAAATGTTACCTGTCATTATGAATACCAGAGCTGTAATGATGGTTATCTGTAGTAGTGCCATGCCAACAATCCAGCGGATTAATTCAGCTTTTGTTTCGGCAAGTGTTAATTTAATACTTGAATCTACTGTATTGGTATCGGATTTTGTCGTTAGCGTAGTCATATTGCATTCAATCTAGCCTCTATTTCAGCAATAGAGTAGGTTTTTTCTGCCCCTGCATTAATGCGATTCAACACGGCATTCGCCGCAATGATGTCCTGCAAATCTTCTAATACCGTTTCGTAGTCACTAACATCATCCATAATAATAACTTTGACGGCTTTACCATTTAAATCAAACTGTTCAGCGGGTAAGTCAATAACGCCATCGTGGGCAATCGTATCAAAAGTGAGTGTAGTCATTGTTAATCCAACATCGGCGCAATGCCTTTGCCTTGTCTGAGAATTTCGGTGCCGCTACTGGAAAACTCAATAATCGTGGTAGGTTCAAATTCAATGATGCCTGCATCAATGATTAAATCCAGCTCATGCTCCAGTTTTTCCCGAATATCAAAAGGATCGGTCAATGCTTCATCGTCATTGGGTAACATCAAGGTGGAACTAAATAAGGCTTCGCCTAATTCCTGCAATAATAATTGCGTAACGGGATGATCGGGAATACGAATACCGATGGTTTTTTTCTTGGGATGCTGCAAACTGCGCGGCACTTCGCGGGTGGCATCCAAAATAAAGGTAAATGCACCCGGAGTTAAGGTTTTAATCAAGCGATAGGCATCGTTACCGATTTTGGTAAAGGTAGCGACTTGTGATAAATCCTTACAGACCAAGGTAAAATTATGCTTATCATCCAAGCGTCTGATACGCCGAATCTTATCCATTGCCTGCTTGTCGCCGACCAGACACGCCAGTGCGTAAGATGAATCGGTAGGATAGGCAATCACGCCACCTTGCCGAAGAATCTCGACAGCACGATGAATTAATCGCAGTTGCGGGGTTTTGGGATGCACTTCAAAAAACTGAGCCATTGCTTATGTGTGGTAATAGATGAACATCGGGTAATTATACCGTACATCCACTTAAGGGGCTTGTTTTGCGAAAAACTTGGGTACAATAAGACGCTAAGTCACTCAACAATAACGTTCGTTTAATGATTATTCGTATTGCCTTGTTACTGCTTGCCGGTGCATTTATTATGATGGCATCAGCGGATTTAATGACAGAACTGACCCTGCCTTACCTGCCTGATTTCATCACGCAATTAGGTTTGGGCTTATTATTGTCTGCGTTTGCCTTGCTGATTATCATGGGTTTATTTGCACTCGGCACACACATAATACAAACCGTTATGACCTACTGTTCAGCGGTACAACGCAATCAGCGGCGCGCGTTATTCATTCAAAACAAACAAGCGCAACTAAAACAACTGTTTCATTACCGCGCGGGGCGTATCAGTTATGTGCATGAACGCACCAGACAGCAGCTGATATACAATAATAATTATCAGCACCTTAGCGAATTATTCACCGCTATCAATCAAGATTTGAATGCCTTAAAACCGCGCGTGTCCAGAGAGACGCTAAAACAATTACAGCAAGAAAACCGCTATTATTATCAGCAACAAGACAGCGCGGCGTTAATACAATTACAGCAAAAAATCCGTCATGACTATTAAACACTGGGTACTGCAAGCGGTTGACCTGCTGCATACGCTAAAAGATGAAAAACTGCATTGGCAAACCGATAATCAGGCGCGACAACTGCAACTCAAACACGCCCGCATACTGGCAGAAAACCAGCTTGCCGATGAACTGAAAAAGAAAAGTCTGCAACTGGAACACGACATCAGCTTATTACAAACCCAACAGAGTACCGAGCTTGCCCTGTTGAAAATCAAATGCAAACAGGATATTAAAGACTATCAGCAATACTTGATTGCTTTGGATAAACTCAAAGAGTCGATAAAAAACAGCTACAAACAACTGCCCGAAGCGGTCGCGTTTACTATTCATCATCATGCGAAACAGCTGTTAAACAGAATGTGGGAAGAGGAAAATTTTGAAGACAAAATGCGCCACGAAATGCAGCTGATTCAATTTATGACCACCGTACACGAAGATGCCAGTGCGATGTTGCAGAGCGATACGCAGGATAAATTACCTGAAAAAACTTTGGGCTTAATAACGGCTATTAAGCTAACGACAGAAATCCGATAGCCGTCACTCGTTCCCAAACGCGGCGCAGGGCAACGAGAGTAGTCAGTCCGTTTATTATTACGGTACGATAAAGACCTGCGAGGTTTTTAAAACCTCGCAGGTCTCTCGTTTCCACGCGCCGCATCACTGCCCACACAGTTAAGCCTGACTGTTCATAACCGCGTAGCGGTGAAATGGTTGTAGCAACAAAATATAAATACAAAAAAGCCCCGTAGGGGTGAAATGTTTGTTTTCATCCAACATTTCACCCCTATGGGGTTATGTTGTGTCTAATTGCTTGATGCTACAAACATTTTACCCCGCTGGGGTTTTTCCTTAACTGTGGGCAGTGACGCGGCGCATGGGAACAAGAAACCCTACAACGACACAGTATTACAACGACCCAAAATAAGCCGCCAACGCCTTCATATCATCCTCGGACAGCGTAGCCGCAATCGCCTGCATGTGACTGGCTTTGCGTGAACCGTCTTTAAAATTAGCCAGTTGCTTGACTAAATAATCAGGCTGTTGACCTGCTAAACGGGGAAACTGTCCATTACCCGCACCCGCTTCACCATGACAACCCAAACACATTGCCGCTTTGTCTTTGCCTGTTTTAGCCAATGCCGCATCACCGCCCGCTTTAGCCGCAGGTTGGTCGGCAAAATAAGCTGCCAGATTAGCCATATCGTCATCACTTAAACTTGCTGCCATGCCCGCCATCATTGCACCGCTGCGGCTGCCTGATTTAAACGCCTTCAATTGATTAACAAGATACGCGGGTTGCTGAGCCGCTAAATTGGGAAACTGCGCATTGGCACTTTTACCGCCCGCACCGTGACAACCTGCGCACATTGCCGCTTTTTGCTCGCCCGCCGCCTTATCCGCCGCCCACACAGGCAGGGTTAAAAAACAGCCCGCGATTAACAGAGCTGACATCGATTTTTGTAGTGTATTCATAACTCACCTCATACTGTAAATGATTAGTCACGCAGTCCAAATATACAACTGTTTGTTTAAAAGGCGTACAAAACCTATTTTACAAGCCGCTGTTAGCATTTATTTCTTCACCAGCTTTTGCACCACCAAACTGCCCACCATATCGCCTTCGACATTCACGGCGGTGCGCAAGGTATCAATCAAACGGTCTACGGGTAATAAAATAGCGATTGCCTCAGCAGGCAAACCGACCGATTGCAGCACCATCACCATCGTCACCATGCCCGCACTGGGAATCCCCGGTGCGCCGATTGCAGAAATCATGGCAGTAAAAAAGACAATCAACTGCTGCACTAAATTCAATTCGATACCGACTAAATTAGCTACAAATAACGCGGCGGCGGCTTCATAAAGTGCCGTACCATCCATATTAATGGTTGCACCCAAAGGCGCGACAAATTGCGCGATTTCTTTACGAACGTGCAGATTATGTTCAACACAGCGCAAGGTAATCGGTAAAGTCGCTGAACTGGAACTGGTCGCAAAAGCGGTGACCAATGCCTCACGCGCACCGCGCCAAAAAGTCAGCGGCTGCATCCCCGTCACCACATACAAAATCAACGGCAACACAATGACACCATGCACCAATAATGTACCCATCACCACCGCGACAAATTTACCCAAACTGCTCAATAATGCCAGCTCCTGACTGACAATCAGTTTGACCAACAACGCCATAATGCCAAACGGCGCGACCACCATAATCCAGCGCACCATCTGCATGACAATTTCCAGCAACTCTTGCAACAGCGTCAGAATATTACGATAACGCTCACCACCAATCACCAGCGCGATACCCAGAAATAACGCAAACACCACCACCGCCAACACATTGCCCTGCGCTAAAGCGGCAACAGGATTCATAAATAAACCATGCAGAAACTGCGCGAAAAACTCCGCCACGCTTTGTTGCTTTGCCTCAAAATTGCTCATAGCTTGCTGGAACATATCCAGATGCAAGCCCTGTCCAGCCTTAAAAACATGAGCGGCAACCAACCCCAACACGATAGCAACCGCCATCGAAACAGCAAAAAAGCCCAAGGTACTAATCCACACCCGATGAATTTGCTGATGCGCCTGTAAATTCGCCACACCCACCACAATCGACGTAAAAACCAGCGGCACCAGCACCATTTTCAACAAATCAATAAACAATGTACCCAGCAAATTGGCGACATATAAACTCGATTGCGTAATCGGCGCAGTTTTACCCATCGCCAGCAACGCTAAACCGATAATAATACCGAACAAAGCCCCTAATAAAATCTGCGTGTTGAGTGTGGGGAGTTTCATTTTTTATTAGTTTCCATTTAAATTAATACGCTTCAAAACCAATACGTTTCAAAACCAAGTTGTATAATTTCAATCGGTAGTTTATTAATTTTATTTCTGCTTAAATCAATCTTTTGCAAAGCCGCCAGTTGTCCAATTTCAGGTGGTAATTGATTGAGTTGATTATCATTTAAATAAAGCCGTTGCAAAGCCGTCAGCTGTCCAATTTCAGATGGTAATTGATTGAGTTGATTGTAGCTTAAATCAAGCCATTGCAAGGTCGTCAGTTGTCCAATTTCAGATGGCAATTGATTGAGTTGATTGTCATTTAAATAAAGCGATTCCAAAGCCGCCAGTTGTCCAATTTCAGATGGTAATTGATTGAGTTGGTTGTCATTTAAATAAAGCGATTCCAAAGCCGCCAGTTGTCCAATTTCAGGCGGTAATTGATTAAGTTGATTGTCTGTTAATTCAAGAAATTCCAAAGCTATTAGTTGTCCAATTTCAAGTGGTAATTGATTGAGTTGATTGTCTGTTAAATCAAGAAATTCCAAAGCCTTTAGTTGTCCAATTTCAGGTGGTAATTGATTGAGTTGATTGTCATTTAAACAAAGCCATTGCAAAGCTGTAAGTTTTCCAATTTCAGGCGGTAATTGTTTGAGTTGATTAACGCTTAAATCAAGCCATTGTAGAGTTGTTAGCTGCCCAATTTCTGGTGGTAATTTGGTTATTCCTTCCCATGATAAATCAAGTTTTGTCCATTGCTCATCTTTGGCTTGTTGAATTTTTGCTAATACTTCTTCTTCATTCATAGCGGTTATATCCGTACTGAATAGTTTTAACGGCTTAAATTTAGGTGCTTATAAAACAGGCGTTAATTTTATTAACTCATATTTTATTTTTTCTTCGCCAGAATACGGGTGTGTTTTAATGGTTTGTTCTATTTCGGCTTGATAGGTTTCGTTAATTGTTGCGGATTGAATATACGCATAGTCGGCAATTCTGCCTGAAAATTTCAAGCCGTCGTCCGATGATAGTTCGTAATTTTTTGTTCTGGAATTGAAGCCGACCAGTTTGCCGATAACGGTAATGGTTTCTTTTTCGGCTATATCTAAGGTGCTGATAATATCAAACGCGCTTTTTATTACTTTATTACCTAATAGAAATTCACCGCCGCGATGAATTCTGGGTGAATCCCATTCAAATTTTATATCACTGTTAATAGTTAATAATTCTTTCAATAATAATTGGTATTTAGACGCGGCTCTGCCTTTTAGCTCATGCAGTTTATTTTTCAACGCGGCTTCATTGTCGTTGACCATAAAAAGATACAGCAGTTCTAATAGTGCGTTGGAGATAAGTGAATAATCAAATATATCATTATCCATATAACTGGATTTTAATTGAATACCGAATGGGCTGTTGAATATCTGACAGGCAGTTAATGCGGTTTTTTGTAAGGTTTCAGCGGGAATAGCTCCTTTTACCGTCGGTTTGCCTGAGCAGGTTTGTCCGATAGCGTCGATGACTTCCTGAAAATAAATTAATGTTTTGCCCAAGTCTTTGATATTCATTGCCGCGCCCCAATTATCAGGCGGATAAAAATATAAATGACAGACTTCTTTTTTTACAGGGTAATCAGTATTGTTGGTATTTATGTTATCCAAACTATCCTGATGTTCTGCGGCTTGTTCGGGGTAATAGGCTGGAAAATCGCTCAACGTGATTCCTCATTGGTTTTTATGGTTGGTTTGGGCTTAAGTAAGTGAATATAACTATCAGGAATATGACTGCCAGTCCTTGAAGGACTGGCAGTCATTTGTTTTTTCATAAGCACTTATTTTGTTGATAATTATACACAGTGAATCTTTATAAATCAGCGGTGTATGGGTTTAGTTATTAATTGACTGCCAAAAGTAGGCTGGTACAAATCGCCCAAACCTGCGAGGTTTTAAAAACCTAGCAGGTTTATTTATTGTGCATAAACTTATATCACCAGCCTGTTATATAACGGTCAATCATGCCGCAGGATTCATTGAGCATTTCATCGGGCAGGTAACAGTTTTCTGGAATATAAACGCCCGTGCCTTGTTTTTTTAATTCACCGATATGGTCGGGTAATGAGCAGGGATTATGGCGTAAATCCAATACCCGACAATCGGGAAATAATGCCAGTTCGGGAGGAACAACGCTCAGATGATTACGGCTGACATCCAGCACCGCTAAATTTAACTGCCCGATTTCAGGCGGTAGCGTGTGTAACTGGGTGTTGTCCAGATACAGTTCGCGTAAACGGCTGAGTTGAACTATCTCAGGCGGCAGATAAGTAAGCGGGTTGTTGGATAAGCCGAGCGCGTATAACGCGCTCAGTTGGCTGATGGCAGGCGGAAAACGATTCAGTTGATTATCGGGTGCGTACAGTCCGCGTAACTGCTTGAGCTGGGCTATTTCAGCGGGTAGCCAGCGCAGTTGATTACTGCCGATAACCAGCTCTTCCAAGGCGGTCAGTTGTCCGATTTCAGGCGGTAAGTAGCGCAATTGATTCAGGTATAAATACAAGGTGCGCAAGCTGTCGAGTTGCCCGATGTCGGGTGGTAATTGGATGAGTGCAAGCTGTGCTAAATTCAGTTCTTGCCATTGTTCCTGTTTGGCTAGGTGAATTTTGGCGATGAGTTGGTTTTTGGTCATGTTGATACGGGTGTTGAGTGGGTAAAAAACGATGAGAACAAGGCAAAAATAGGATTGCCATTTGCAACTTCATTATTTAACGATACTATGTGAAGCTATGCTAAACCTTCAACCTTTATTCCCAAAGGACATTATGAACAAACGATTATTATGCGCGGTATTGCTGTGTCTGCCTGTGGCGGCACATAGCGAGGCAAGCAAAGTATCTGAACGTATTTTAAAAAACGGCTTAAAAGTGCTGGTGAAAGAAGATCACCGTTCGCCTGTGGTGGTGTCGCAAGTGTGGTACAAAGTGGGGTCGAGTTATGAACCTAACGGTATTACGGGCATTTCTCATATGCTGGAACACATGATGTTTAAAGGCACGGATAAACATCCAGCGGGTGATTTTTCCAAAATTATTGCCGAAAACGGCGGTGATGAAAATGCGTTTACCGGTCAGGATTATACGGCGTATTTTCAAACTATGGCGGCGGATAAGTTGGCGGTGAGTTTTGAACTGGAAGCCGACCGTATGCGCTATCTGCATTTGCTGCCCGAAGAGTTGAAAAAAGAGCTGGAAGTGGTCACGGAAGAACGCCGTATGCGCACCGATGACAAACCACAGGCGAAATTAGGCGAATCGTTTAATGCCGTAGCGTTTACCAGCAGTCCGTATAGACACCCTGTCATCGGTTGGCCGTCCGATATTGCCAATTATAAAGTGGAAGATTTGCAGGCGTGGTATCAGCAGTGGTACGCGCCGAATAATGCCACTTTAGTTGTCGTCGGTGATGTGCAGACCCAAGCGGTGTTTGATTTGGCAGAAAAATATTTTAGCGAGCTGAAAACCAGCGACATTAAACCGTTAAAACCACAACCTGATATGGAACAGCTGGGCGTGCGCCGTATTACCGTGAAAGCCCCTGCAAAAATGCCCGTGATGGTGATGGGTTATAAAGTGCCGTCGTTAAAAACTGCAACGCAAGAAACCGAGGCGTACGCGCTGGAAGTGTTGGCAGGTGTGTTGGACGGCGGTAACAGTGCGCGATTATCAACGGATTTAGTACGCGGTAAACAACTGGCGGTATCAGCGGGTGCAAGTTACGATTTAGCGAGTCGCTTAGACGCTTTATTTGAATTGGAAGCCACACCTGTCGAAGGCAAAAGCGTTACCGATTTAGAAGCGGCATTAAAAGCACAAGTGACCAAACTACAACAAACCTTAATCAGCGACGAAGAATTGCAGCGCATTAAAGCGCAGGTATTAGCCAGTTCCGTGTACGAAAAAGATTCTAATTTTTATCAGGCGATGCAGTTAGGCTCGCTGGAAACGGTCGGTTTGCCTTGGCAAAAAGCGGATGAGTATGTTGCCAATATCAATAAAGTCACTGCTGAACAAGTGCGTGAAGTGGCAAAAAAATACCTGATTGAAGACCATTTAACCGTGGGTTATCTGGATCCGCAAGCGATTAAACCACAAGCAACACCTGCTGCCACCACCGCTATTAACGCCAAGGGAGAAAAATAATGGCTATTCGTTTATTAGGTTTATGGTTGTTTGTATTCAGTTCTGTCACTGTAGCAGCGGCAAAAATTGACCACTGGCAAACGCCGCAAGGCAGCCGTGTGTATTATGTGCGTACCGAAGGTTTGCCGATGGCAGATATTCAAGTCAGTTTTGATGCAGGTTCGGCGCGGGATGGGCAACAATTTGGGGTTGCGGCATTGACAGCGGCATTATTGGACACGGGGGCAGGCTCATGGAATGCCGATGCGATTGCGCAACGCTTTGAAAGTGTCGGCGCGATGTTTGATGTCAGTGCGTCTACCGAAATGACCACGGTATCCTTACGCACACTGACCGATAAAGCGTTATACGATAAATCGCTGGAGACTATGCAGACGATTTTAACCAAGCCGCGTTTTAATGCGCCTGATTTTAAACGCGAACAAAGCAGAACGCTCGCGGCATTAAAGCAACAGCAAGAATCCCCTGCGGCAGTCGGAAGTATTGCTTTCAGCAAAGCCCTGTACGGTGCGCATCCTTACGGACACCAGACGGCAGGTGATCTTAAAACCGTCGCCGCGCTGAAAATCGCGGATTTACAAACGTTTTATAAAAATTATTATGTGGCGGCGAATGCTATTGTCGTCATCGTCGGCGATGTCTCCAAAGAACAGGCGGAACAAACCGCGCTGTTATTGGTAAAAGATTTACCGACAGGCAAAAAACCCGAAGTCTTGCCTGATGTGGTACTGCCAACACAAGCCACGCAACAACACATTGAATTTCCCTCCACGCAAACTCATGTGCTGGTCGGCTTGCCTGTCACCTATCGTAAAGATCCCGATTATTTTAATCTTTATGTCGGTAATCACATTCTCGGCGGTAGCGGTCTGGTATCGAAATTATTTGATGAAGTGCGTGAAAAACGCGGCTTGGCATACAGTGCCAGCAGTTCCATGTCGCCGATGTTAAAACCCGGCCCGTTTACCGTCGGACTGCAAACCCGCAATGACCAAACCACGCAAGCGGTGGAAGTGCTGAATAAAACCCTGAGCGATTTTGTCAATCAAGGCCCGAGCGAAGCTGAACTTATCGCGGCGAAGAAAAACATCATCGGCGGTTTTGCGATGCGTTTTGATACCAATAAAAAACTCGCCAACTACGTCGGCATGATTGGTTTTTACGAAATGCCGCTGGATTATCTGGATACGTTCCAACAAAAAATCGAAGCAACCACCCTAGCGACGATTACCGATGCGTTCAAACGCCGCGTTAATTTAAACGCCTTACAAACCGTCACAGTCGGCAAAACAGAAGCGGCAAAAAACAGTGCAAAATAAATTAACCATTATCGGCGGCGACTGGCGCAGCCGCAAAATCAGCTTTGAAGATGCCGAAGGCTTAAGACCGACCCCTGCCAGAGTGCGCGAAACCCTATTCAACTGGTTGCAATACGATGTTATCGGCAGCCGCTGTCTGGATTTATACGCAGGCAGTGGCGCGTTGAGTTTTGAAGCCGCCTCGCGCGGGGCAAAATCGGTGGTGCAGGTGGAAAATAATCCTGTGGCGTGTCGGGCGTTAAAAGCCAACGCGCTGAGTTTGGGTGCGGAGCAGATTAAAATTATACAAAGTGATACGTTTCGTTATTTAGCAGGTGATGCCGAAGCCTTTAGTCTGGTATTTGTGGATCCGCCTTTTAAACTGAATCTGGCTGCGCAAACCTGCCACTGGCTGGAAGATAAAGGCTGGCTGGCTGCGTATGCAAAAATTTATGTCGAAACCGAACGCAGCTGTCAGCTTGGTGCCATGCCTGAAAACTGGCGATTATTGAAACAAAAAATCGCAGGAGAAGTGATGTACCATTTATTTGAGCGCGTTGCCAATCCAGTAAAAACAGATTTATCCTCGTAATCCACACCAAATCATGCCGTAACGCGCCCTTCACTCAGGTGGCGCGTTGCGCGTATTTCAAGCATTGTATAAAATTTGACCTGTCATTTTAAAATTCTCTTAGGGGACACACTATGTACCGATTTGACATTATTAACAGCTTAATCAAACGATATGGCTATCAACGTTATTTAGAAATCGGCGTTGAAGGCGGTGAAGCATTCAGTCATGTACAGTGTGCTGTTAAGCACGGTGTTGATCCTTTTTCCGATAATGCTACGTTCCGCATTCCATCCGATGAATTTTTTGCCATGATTCATGATGACGTGGAATATGACCTCATTTTTGTCGATGGTCTTCATCTGGAAGACCAGACACAGCGCGATATTGAAAACGCACTCCTGCATTTAAGCGAAGGCGGCACTATCGTAGTACATGATTGCAATCCACCCGATGAATGGTATCAACGCAGTTATGAAGAAGCGCGGTTGAACGGTTTCCGAAATTGGACGGGAACAACATGGCGTGGATTTGTCAATTTACGCGCCACCCGACCTGATATAGAAATGTGTGTTGTCGATACCGATTGGGGCTGTGGAATTGTCCGCCAAGAAGGCGAAGGGCAGGATGTGATTGATCTGCCGGATAACTACAGTTACACAGATTTTCAAGCACATCGCAAAGAATGGTTGAATCTGATTTCAGTGGAAGAATTTTTACAAACACTGGCATGAAATAGGTAGTGGTCTAATAAAACTAAACCACTACATACGAATTAAGTACGCCGCCCTATGCCTTCGGCAAGGTCACGCCAGTTTGTCCCTGATATTTACCGCCTCGGTCTTTATAAGAGGTTTCGCACACTTCATCGGCTCCAAAAAACAGCATTTGCGCCACGCCTTCGTTAGCGTAGATTTTGGCGGGTAGTGTGGTGGTATTGGAAAACTCCAACGTAACGTGACCTTCCCATTCAGGTTCTAAAGGCGTTACATTCACAATGATGCCGCAACGTGCATACGTTGATTTTCCTAAACACACGGTGAGTACATCACGCGGAATGCGGAAAAATTCTACCGTGCGAGCTAGGGCAAATGAGTTGGGCGGGATGATACACACATCGGATTTCACATCAACAAAACTGTTGGGATCAAAGTTTTTCGGATCAACGATAGCAGAATTAATATTGGTGAAAATTTTAAACTCATCCGAACAACGCACGTCATAGCCGTAACTGGATGTGCCGTAAGAAATGACTTTGCCTTGTGCCGATTCGCGCACCTGACCGCTTTCAAACGGCTCTATCATGCCGTGTTGTTCCGCCATACGGCGTATCCATTTATCCGATTTAATGCTCATGAGTTTTTAGTCTGTGATGTGAAAAAGGGCAATTTTATCATAAAAGCAGGGGGCTTTCTGTGTTGCAACGATGTACAGACGTTGCAATGCAACGTCTCTACGAATGCCTGATTGCTTAATTGGCTTGCACAACGATATTCGGAAATTTACTGCTGAAATCTTTGGCTTTTAACGCCAGTTTTGCCGCTGTGGTGCGGGCGATTTGTCGATAAATCTGTGCCGCGCGGCTGTCTGGGTCTGCTACTACAGTGGGTTTGCCTGAATCGGCGTTCATGCGGATAGCTATATCCAAAGGCAACGCGCCTAAAAAATCCACTTGATTGCTTTCTGCCATGACCGCACCGCCGCCCGTGCCGAAAATCGCCTCTTCATGTCCGCAGTTGGAACAGATATGGATGCTCATATTTTCCACAATACCCAACACAGGCACATTCACTTTCGCAAACATACCCAAGCCGCGTTGTGCGTCAATCAGCGCGATGTCTTGCGGCGTAGTGACAATCACCGCGCCACTGACAGGGATTTGCTGGGCAAGCGTCAATTGAATATCACCTGTTCCGGGTGGTAAGTCGATGATTAAATAATCAAGGTCTTTCCAGTTGGTATCTCTTAGCAATTGTTGCAACGCATTAGTCACCATCGGGCCGCGCCAAATCATCGCCTGATCTTCGGGGACTAAATAACCTATCGACATGGTTTGAATGCCATAAGCCACTTTAGGCATCATGGTTTTTTTGTCTTCGCTATCAGGCAAACCCGATAAACCCAACATAGTGGGAACACTGGGACCGTAAATATCGGCATCTAAAATACCCACATTCGCGCCTTCTGCGGCAAGTGCCAACGCCAGATTAACCGCAGTGGTTGATTTACCCACGCCGCCTTTACCTGATGCCACCGCAATCATATTTTTAATATGTGGATTGGGTTTAAGGGCTTGTTGTACCGCGTGTGAAACAATTTTCACACTGACTTCCACGCTGGCGTTTTCCACACCTGCCAGTGTTTTTAAATGTTGTTCCACTTCATTTTTCAGCGTCTCCAGATAGCTGTTAGCAGGATAACCCAGCTCCAGCTTCACCGTCACATTCGCACCGTCAATCACAATGCTTTTAACCGATTTTGCAGTAACCAAATCCACACCGTGATGCGGGTCAATAAACTGGCGCAGATGACTTTCTATGTCTGCTTTTTCAATGTTTGTCATGCGTATTCCTCAATGGATAAAAATAAAAACCTAACTATTCACTCAGGATATAAGGACAAGGCAAGTTTTTCAATACAATTCAGTTTATAGATGCCGCGTGGGCAAACGATAGAGCCGTTTGACCACTCTACCAGTCTCCAGAGCTTGGGGACAAGACAACCTAGGTTTGTATTTCTATGTTTGTCGCTTCGGTTATATACGCCAGCGCAGTTTGTTCGTTAGTTTCTATTGCCAGTTCAACGGCGCGTTTTGCGGTGGCTAATAACTGTTCGCTTTGGGCTTTTAGGGTGAAACTTTGTTGTATTAAATCGGCGATTTTGGTTTGAGTTTCACGGTCAATGATAGGAATAGATAAATTGCCGACTTCAGCTAAATTCAAGTTTGTTTGTACGCCTTGACGTGCGTATTTTGCTACGAATTCCTTTCCGATTTTTGAGTTAAAAAGCATCATCAAGTAATAGTGATTAACTTGTTCATTATTAAATCTCAATATCGCTACCGCCTGATTAATGTTTGCTTCAAAATCATGTTCAAACATTGCACAACGTCCTACAGTACCCGCAATTGAAAATAAAAAATCATTTTTCTTTAATTGGGTTCTTTTTAATATACCATTGTGTATTTCAGGCTTTATGTAATTGAAATTATCAAGGCGGACTTGTCCATTTTGTAAATCAACTGCGCGTATGAAAGGAACGCCATTTTCAATATCCGTGTAATCATCACCGCCCGCTTTTGGAGTAATACCGCTTGAAACTGGATAATTGACTAAATCAGCAATCCTAACGCGTGAAAACTGATTAAAAATAGATTCAATATAATCATATTTCGGCTGGTAATATTCGGCATCTAAGCGACCTGTGGCAACAAAGGAATCTTTGAATGATTTAATATTGATATTTTCGGTGCTGGGTGAAAAATCCGCTATACCTAGCGCATTGAGTAGTAGGGTTTCGGCTTGGAAATAAAGTTCTTGTGATTGAGTTTTTGTTTTTTCTGATTGTAGAACAATATCTTTAATTTTATTTTGAAAATTAAAATTAAGTATTGGAATTTTAAATGAACCAACTTCTTGCAGGTTCATATTAAATTGTCCTGTTGGTCTTGCAATTTGTCTAACTTGCTTGTGACCTAACTTTGATATTAAAAAAATAAAAATAAAGAATGAGTTAAATTTAACTTTATAATCTTTTTTTATTCTAAGTAATGCCATTGCTTGTGTAATATTGGCTTTTGGAAAGTGCATTGAAATAAGGGAGCATCTACCAATTACATCTGTAGTAGCTCCAACTATATTTATTAAAATATCATTTTTTATTATCTCAGTTTCTTTCATTTTTTTATTAGTTTTATCATCTATAAAAAAGAAATCTTCAATAGATGTAAAATTTAAAACTCCATTTCTTATATTATTTGTTTTCAATAAAATAACACCAGATTTTAGATTTTCATCTCTATCAATTGGAGTTGTACCACTTTTTATTAAGCAAATATCAGATAAATAACAAAAATCATATCTTGAAAGCGTATTTAAAAATTCTTTTTGGAAAAAATAACTATCAATTCTTGATGAGTAGCTGGCTTTTGAAACCTCACTAAACATCAAAATTGAAACTTCCAGTCTTTCTAACAACGCCCAATATTTAACTTCATTAAACGGTTCAGCATAAAGACCTGCGAGGTTTTTAAAACCTCGCAGGTCTGCGTTTAAACTTGCATCATCAAGACCTTTCAAGTTTTTAAAACCTGAAAGGTCTAAATCAAAAAAACTTAGGTTTTCCTTCTTGGCAAATTCAATAAACGCTTCTGCAATACCGTCTTCTGTATAACTGCCATTCTGTAATTGCGTACTGAATAAATCATGATCAATAATAAAATGTCCATGAATATCTTTTACCCAATAGCCATTTTCACCTTTACGATAAATTTTATCGCCTGAATTATCTTTGCTGGGTTTCTGCATGGTGGCAAAGAATATCGGGTAATCGTCTTGGCGCGGACAAATTCCGTTATCATCCGTCCATTTCTGCACTAATAACACGCTGGTTTTTGTGCCTGTATGAGGTTTAAATACATTACCATGCAAACCCACCACCGCTAAGATGCGGCAATGTTCGGCAATATAGTCACGGATATTTTTATCAGAGGAATTATTAAAGCGTCCTTGTGGCAATACCACCGCCATTCTGCCGCCCGCTTTTAAAAAGTTCAGATTGCGCTCAATAAATAATACATCTCGTCCCACTTTGTTTTGATATTTACCAGCGGCATTTTTACCCAGTTGATAATGGCTGAGCGTATTGCCAGAAATATCCCCCGCAAATGGTGGATTTGCCATTAACACATCAAATTCAAAGCGTTTAAAATCGCCTTCATCACAGCCTTTTGGACGCAATTTTTTAAGTTTTTTGAAACCGTCGTTATAAATATCAATCCACGATTGCTGACTGGTTGGCTCTCTCCAGTTCATGTAATCGAGGGTATTTAATTCTAAAACATTGGTTTGACCATCACCTGCAATGAGGTTTAAGGTTCTCCCAATACGAACGACGCGGGTATCAAAATCAATGCCAAACACGTTATTCTGCACATAAGCGAGTTGTTCAGGGGTGCGCTTATCGGTGGTGAATAAGTTGGTCGCGTCAGGTTCAAGGGCTTGCCAGACATGAAAAATACCGTGCATAGGAAAACCGCACGAACCCGCTGCGGTATCAATCAGCGTTTCGTGGGCTTGTGGGTTAAGCATTTTGACGCACATATCAATGACATAACGAGGGGTAAAATACTGCCCTTTTTCACCTTTGTTTGATTTGCTAATCAGGTATTCAAAGGCATCATCCACCACGTCTAAATTTGAGTTGAATAGTTTGATTTCTTGCAGATAGGACACACAGCTATTCAAATGCGAGGGAGTCAAGTTAAAGCTAGAATGAGCTGGAAAAATACCATCCCATTTATTACGCGCTCCTTCAAACAATTTTTCTAGGCGTTTTTTAACGTCGGTATCTGTGCCTGAGTTTCTAAATTCAAGGGCGCGAAAACTTTTATCATCAATATCATTTAAGGCGATACCGTGTCTTTGCAGGGTGTTTATTGCGTCTTTGTCGCTGCCGCTTTGCATCTCGTCAAATAATTTGGCAAAAATGAGTTTAAAAATTTCCTCGAACGCATCAACGCCTGCATTTGCTAACACGATGTTTTCAAATTCTAAAATAACTTGTCGTAGACTTTTACTTTGAAGCGCGTCATTTTTGATTAAATCCTTGATGGTAAAACGCTCATTTAAAACGTCGGCTAAAGATTGATGTGCGCTGGGTAAATGCGGTAATTTATCGAGAAAGTTAGATTTTGATTTTTGACTGAAATTTTTATAAAAACATTCAATTTCTGTACCATTTGTCCACACGCCAATAGATGAACCAGACCAGCTACAATACGATTTTAATTGGTCTTGACCGCCTTTTTCTTTTGGTTTTTTTAATTCCACCAAAATATAAGGCTCAGTAGGGCGGTCTTTATCAAAAACAACAATATCTGCACGTTTGGTGGTGCTGTCGCTACCTTGCTGCACTGTCCATTCACATTCCATTCTGTTATATGGATAGCCGAATTCTTGATTGAGCTTTTTAAGATAAAGTTGTCTTACTACTTCTTCGGGCGTGAGTTCGATTTCTTTATTGCGTACCAAACAAATAACATGAGGTATTTGTTTGTTGCGCTTTTCTTTAGTCGTGATACTGCTTTCTAAGGCTTGGATTTGCGCGGTGGTAAATTGGGTGAGTTTGTAGGCGGAATCTTTGAGTAATTCGGTGAGTGTCATTAAGCTGTCCCTGTTAGTTGGAATGCTAAGAATTTTACACGCAACCACGCTGTCATGTGCGCCTTTTACGGCAGGTACGGCGGGTTTTATGCCATAATATCCCCTATTTTTTTCCCTGATTCCTGAGTTTACACACCATGTCGAATAGAAAAATTCTTGTCACCAGCGCGTTACCTTATGCCAACGGGCCGATTCATATCGGTCATATGTTGGAGTATTTGCAAACGGATATGTGGGTGCGGTTTCAAAAACAACGCGGACATACTTGTCATTATGTGTGTGCCGATGATACGCACGGTACGCCGATTATGCTCAAAGCCGACCGCGAAGGCATTACGCCTGAACAGTTGATTGCGCAAGTCGGCAAAGAACATCTGGCGGATTTTACGGCGTTCGGCGTGGCGTTTGATAATTATCACAGCACCCATTCGGAGGAAAATAAGTATTTCTCCTCGCTGATTTATACGCGCTTGCGTGATGCAGGGCATATCAGTTCGCGCACCATTACGCAGGCTTATGATCCTGTGAAAGAGATGTTTTTGCCTGACCGTTTTATTAAAGGTGAGTGTCCGAAATGCGGTGCGGCGGAGCAGTACGGTGATGGTTGTGAAGTGTGCGGGGCGAATTATGCGTCGTCGGAATTGAAAAATGCGGTGTCTGCTATTTCAGGCGAAAAACCGATTGATAAAGAGTCGGTGCATTACTTTTTCAATCTGGCGGATTTTACCCAGATGCTGACCGATTGGACGCAAGCGGACGGGCATTTGCAACCCGAAGTGCGCAATAAACTGGCGGAGTGGTTGGAGAGCGGTTTGCAACAATGGGATATTTCGCGCGACGCGCCGTATTTTGGTTTTGAAATTCCTGACGCGCCGAATAAGTATTTTTATGTGTGGTTGGACGCGCCGATTGGTTATTTAGCCAGTTTTAAAAATCTGTGCGATAAACAAGGCTTGGATTTTGACGAATTTTGGGCAAAAGACAGCAACACTGAGTTGTATCATTTCATCGGTAAAGACATTATTTATTTTCATGCCTTATTCTTCCCTGCCATGTTACAGGGCGCGGAGTTCAGAACGCCGAGCGCGGTTTTTGCGCACGGCTTTTTAACGGTGAACGGCGAGAAAATGTCCAAGTCACGCGGTACGTTTATCACCGCGCGGACGTACTTGGATCATTTAAACCCTGAATATCTGCGGTATTATTTTGCCGCCAAACTCGGTGCGGGCGTGGATGATTTGGATTTGAATTTTGATGATTTCAGTCAACGGGTTAATTCGGATTTAGTCGGTAAAGTGGTTAATATCGGCAGTCGTTGCAGTGGTTTTATTGCAAAACGTTTTGATAATAGGTTGTCGGCGGAATTGGCTGAACCTGAATTATGGTTTGAGTTCATCGCGGCGAATGAAATGATTGCTGAATGTTATGAAAACCGCGAGTTTGCTAAAGCAATGCGCGAGATTATGGCGTTGGCAGATAAGGCGAATCGTTATATTGATGAGAAAAAACCGTGGCTGATTGCCAAAGAAGAAGGCAGAGAGGCGGAGTTGCAGGCGGTTTGTACGGTGGGTTTGAATTTATTCCGCGTGCTGGTGGCGTATTTAAAACCTGTGTTACCGACGTTGACTTACAGTGCGGAAGTATTTTTAAACAGTGAAGTTCACGGCTGGATAGATGAGTTAAAACCGTTGTTAAATCATCAATTGAATGATTTTATTCCGCTGATGACGCGCGTTGAACCCGATAAAATTGCGGCGATTATCGAAGCCTCGAAAGAAAATCTGGAAAAAACTGCCGCGCCAGTAGTGGTCAAAGAAAAACAGTTCGCACCGATAGCGGATACCATTGATATTACCGACTTCGGCAAATTGGATTTGCGCATTGCGAAAATTTTGAAAGCGGAAAGTGTCGAAGGTGCGGATAAATTATTGCATCTGACGGTAGACATCGGTGATGAAACGCGCAGTATTTTTGCAGGCATTAAAGCGGCGTATTCACCTGAGCAGTTGGAAGGGCGTTTGACGCTGGTGGTGGCGAATCTTGCCCCCCGAAAAATGCGTTTCGGTTTGTCGGAAGGCATGGTGCTTGCTGCGGGTGGTGATGATGGGATTTATTTATTAAGTCCAGATTCTGGTGCAGTGGCGGGTATGCGGGTGAAATAATGCCGTTTACACCCTTACATATCGGGCCGGGTATGTTGCTGAAAGCCTTGCTGCAAGGCAGTTTCAGTTTAATGGTGTTCGGTTGGACGCAGATTGTCATGGATTTACAACCTTTGTATGTCATGCTGAGTAATACCACGCGGTTTGAGTTGCACGGTTTTTCGCATACTTATTTGGGCGCGACGTTGCTGGCGGTGGTATCCGCCGTGTCGGGCAAATATTTATCGGAGTTGGCGTTAAAATTGCTTGTTCTTTCTGCCGCTAACCGCCGCATTAACATTGGCTGGGGTAGCGCGTTTTTCAGTGCGGTGTTAGGGGCTTACAGCCATGTGGTGTTGGACAGTATTATGCACGCCGATATACAACCGTATTTTCCGTTTGCGACGGGCAATCATTTATTGGGCTGGGTTGATATGACGCAACTGCATGAATTTTGTTTTTATAGCGGTCTTGCGGGCGGAGTGATTTATTGCATCGTGCAAATGGTACGCGATCTGAAAGAAACAATTTAGTTTAACGTCAGGAAAAGTAAAGAATGGCTGGTTTTTTGTGTATTGCAATGATGAAAAAAGCACCTTACCTGATGATGGTCGGGGTGACTGAGTATGAACCTGATGTGTGGGCGGATACGTTATTATTTCCCTCACACCTTTTGTATTATGAAGCGTTTCGTGAACCGAAAATAATTGAACATCAATATCTGGAACATTTGAAACTGCTCGGTATCCGAGCAGAATCAGGTATGGCATTTGTTGCCGCACCCGATGAGGTTATCAAAGCCTTGATGACGGTGCGTGACGCGGCGATACGGCTGCAACATGAGGAGCAAAACACGGCAACGCTTCCTGTCGATTATGCCGATGATGAATTTGCTGAGTTTTATGAAGACAGTGAAGCGGATATTATACAAGATGAGGGCGAGCGGCTTTATCATCAGGCGAAAGAGTGTGAGTTTGCCAGTAACAAAGCCTTTCAGCTCTACGAACAAGCGGCACAACTGGATTATCAACCTGCTTATGTTGCGTTGGCTCATGCGTACCTCAATGGCTGGGGTATTAAAAGAAATGTGAATGCCGCGTTAAAGTGGTTGCACGAACTGCCCGAAGCCTTGCATACACTCAATGCCGATGTTCGTGCCGAAGTGAGTGAACTGCTGCATAATTTGGCGACTGAATACGAAAACGGTAGCGATCAGGCAATACCGGATCATAAAAAAGCCTATCAACTGAATCAGCAAGCGGCTGAATTGGGTTGTGATTTAGCCTATACCTCATTGGCGTGTGCGTATCTTGCAGGTGATGGGGTTGAAAAGAATTTGAATGCCGCGCTGGAATGGGCAATGCGTGAAATTGAAGCCAATATTATTTATGGTTATAACCACGCCACCACCTGCTTTGTGGAAGCAGGTATGAGACAACAAGCCGAGAAACTCTGGAAACGCTGTTTTAAAGAACAGCCGATTGAGACCATTGCCACGGCTTGTTTGCGAACGTATAAAAAACAGGTTTTATCAGGCAGTATTTCCATTGATGCTGATATTGAAATACTGTTCGGCAGTCTGGTTGAACACTTGATACATTATCAAAAAGAACTGGGTGTCAGCATTTATGAAGAGGAAATTGCGTGGTTGGGCATACGCGATACCTGCGTCGTATGTCATGTGCCTATTGCGCCTGAAACCGCGCGCAAGACCGAAGGAAAATGCGCCAATTGCTTTATCAAAGAACTATCTTGATTTGTAAGCAATACCTGTAACAACCCTCATCTCTGTAGTAGACGTTGCAGTGCAACGTCTCTACACCCCCCACCAAGACAGTACCCCCGTTTTACCTCATGTCCATTCAAAATGACCGTCTTCGCGTCAGAAAAAGAGGGTTTTATGTCCTTGCACCAACCCGCTGATTAAGACACAATCAAAATGTGCTTGTTGCCATAAACAAGCGTAACATGAATTTTTTAAGTCCTGCTATCGCAGGACAAATGAGGAATTTATGAGGAATTTATGATGACTAAACACTTAACTATTGATATGTCTACTCATCCATCTGCTGTTAGACGGATTGGGATTCTTATTTATTCAGGCGCGGATATATTAGATATTGCAGGCCCTTCGGAAGTATTTTCTTTCGCCAACCTGATGCTGATACTGCAAGGTATCACCAAAGAACCTGCCTATATTGTTGATGTACTGGCAGAAAAAGCGGGCGTTGTGACGACGTTGATGGGCTTGCAAATTGTTGCTACGCACTCTTATCAGGATGCAAAGCAAGATTTCGATACGGTATTCATTGCAGGTGGTTTCGTCCCTGCGGGCTTTTTTCCAAATATTGAAGTCGGCGACTCCTCTATTTTTAAAAATCCTGAATTAATCGACTGGATACGCACCCTGTCCACACGCGTAAGACGCATGGCTTCTGTGTGTACCGGGGCGTTTGCACTGGCAGAAAGCGGTATTTTAAATGGTCTGAGGGCTACTACGCATTGGGATTTTTGCCAGCGGCTGATGCTGGATTATCCTGAGGTCATCGTTGAACCCAACCAGATTTTTATTCAAGAAGGCAATATCTTCACCTCAGGAGGCATCACTTCTGGCATTGATTTGGCATTGGCTATGCTGGAAGAAGATTGGGGACACGACATCGCGTTAGCCGTTGCCCGTTACATTGTGGTGTTTCTTAAACGACAAGGCGGACAATCCCAATTCAGTAATTATTTAACCACTGAAGCCGCGAGTCGTAATGATTTGCGTGATTTGCAAACGTGGATTATGGCGCATCCCACGGAAGATTGTCGTGTTGAAACCTTAGCGGCGCGACTGTTTATGAGTCCGCGTAATTTTGCCCGCCTGTTTTTGGCTGAAACAGGCACCACTCCTGCGAAGTATGTAGAAATGGCGCGCATTGATGTGGCACGCAATTACTTGGAAAACAGCCGATTATCCATTGAAGCGATTGCTGAAAAATCGGGATTTTATGACACTGAGCGGATGCGGCGATCATTTATCCGTCAATTAGGTGTGAATCCTAAAAATTATCGTGATCGGTTTACTCGTTATTATTCACCCGCAACAGACGATTAAAAACAGCCGCATTTTAATCACCGGCAGGGATATTTGAATATTGTTGTGTTTTTCATGGACTGTTTTTTAGGAGGTTATATGCGTATTTTATTAATTTCATCGGCTTTTTCCGGTTTAACTCAGCGTTTTTATACTGAATTGGACGACGCGGGTTATACCGTTTCCGTTGAACTGCATCTGGGTAATGTAGAGCAACTATTGGAAGGCGTGACTTTATTCAAACCTGATTTGATTTTATGCCCGTTTTTAACCCGACGATTGCCGCCGAGCATTTATGAGCATTACACCTGCCTGATTGTTCATCCGGGTATTAAAGGTGACAGAGGCCCATCCTCGTTGGATTGGGCAATTCAAACCGGCGAGCTTGAGTGGGGCGTGTCATTATTAGAAGCCCGCGAAGAAATGGATGCAGGCGATATTTGGGTCAATAAAACCTTTAAAATGCGTACTGCCACCAAAAGCAGTGTGTTTTATCGGGAGGTGACGCAAGCGGCAGTCGATTGTTTATGGGAAGCTCTCACCTATTTTCATGCCCCCGATTTTCGTCCTCAGCCCTTGGATTATAATAATCCTGATTGTAAAGGCACATTGCAACCGCTCATAAAACAAACCGATAGAGCTATCAATTGGAAAACATTTAAAACGGACGACATTATAAAACGCATTAACGCCGCTGACGGTAACGCAGGTGTGCTGGATGAGATTGCGGGCAAGCCGTATTATTTATTCAACGCACAGAAAGAGGCGCATTTAACGGGTAAAGCGGGCGAGATTATAGCGACCGCCAATCATGCGATTTGTCGGGCGACTGTTGATGGTGCGGTGTGGATCGGGCATTTAAAACCGAAAACAGACACCGGCAAAGACATCAAATTACCCGCTGCCTTTGTGTTAAAAGAATTACTGGCAACACCCCCTGCCCTCAAGCTGTTCTCCAAAGGCATTCAGCACATAACCATAGACTACACCCGCGCGGGGCAACAGCTACCGTGCCAAGAAGTGTGGTATGAACAATCAGGTAAAGTCGCTTACCTGCATTTCCCGTTTCATAACGGCGGCATGAGTACCGAACAATGCCGTTTATTATTGTCAGTGTATCAACATCTGCTCACCCTGCCCGTTAATGTGATTGTGTTGATGGGCGGTGATGATAATTGGTCAAACGGCATACATCTGAATCATATCGAAGCCGCCGATAATCCTGCCGATGAATCGTGGCTCAATATCAACGCCATCGACGATATTATTTATCAGATGATTACCACGCTGGATAAAATCACCATTTCGGCGGTGGCAGGCAATGCAGGTGCAGGCGGAGCGATTTTAGCGATAGCCAGTGATTATGTATTTGCCAGAGAAGGCGTTATTTTTAACCCGCATTATAAAAACATGGGCGAGCTGTACGGCTCTGAATATTGGACGTATTTATTGCCCAAACGGGTGGGTTCAGAAATGGCAACCGTGTTGACCGAACAACGGCTGCCGATCAGTGCCAAAAAAGCGTGGCGTATCGGGCTTATCGACAAAATGCTGGATAAACAACACCCTATTTTTCACGCCCAAGTGACGCATTTAGCCAATAGCTATGCCAATGATACAGAAGGCTTACGACAGTTATTAGACCAAAAAGCCAAAACCCGTTGCTTTGATGAAGCCGCAAAAACCCTCGCATCCTATCGGCAATTTGAATTAACCCATATGTACGCCAATTTTTATGGCAATGATGATTACCACGAAGCACGACGCAACTTTGTTTACAAAACCAATCCAGATAAACACACGCCTGATAATATCGCCCTTCATCGCCAAACTCAGACTCCCGCTAATAAACTGTCCTTAGGCAGTCTGTATCATTTTGTCTGGCAAGATCAGTATCGACTGAATGATGAAGAAATGGACGAGCAACACAAAGACTTGTTCGAGTTGGCGAATAAGCTGGTGGCATCCAACAGTAAAGGCGAATTGAATGCCAATATTCAGTTGCTCTATCAGCACGTTAAAGAACATTTTGCCGCCGAAGAAGCCTTGATGAAAGACATTCAATTTCAGGGTTACAAAGGGCATGAAAAAGAACACCAACTCATGCTGGAAAAATTAACGGCTATCGACCATAAAATTAATAACAACGATTGGCAGCAAGCCGATGTTGAAGAGTTTGTCGATAAATGGGCGAAACATATTATGAATTCCGATATGAAATTTGATGCGTATATTAAAAAAGAAGGTGTGCGATTGAATTAGTGCATTGATTCAAACAGGGTGCAGATGCAACCGATTTACACCCACCCCCTTTTCAGCATTGCAAGGTAACGCCATGAACCCCCGCTATTTATATATTATGGGCGCACAATCAGGCGTAGGTAAAAGCACTGTGTGTTTAGGTATTCTGGCGCAGCTGCTTGCTAACGGCTACTTACCTCAGCAACTGGCTTATATTAAACCGATGACGCAATGCGTGGAGCGGCAGGCCGTGGCACGGTTTTGTGCCGAACACGCGATTGCCTGTACTGATATTGGCGATTTGATTTTTAAAAAAGGCTTTACGCAGGATTTTATTGATGGTCTGACCGATTCTTCAGAGGAATTACTGGCAACAGTTTTGCAGTCCATAGTGACCATTGGCATGGGTAAAGCCGTTGTATTGATTGACGGCATAGGCTCACCTGCCGTCGGTAGCGTCGTTGGCGTGGCTAATATCGACATTGCCGCATTGCTGCCCTGTCGCATTATTTTTGTCGGTAAAGCAGGTATTGGTGCGGCAATTGATGACACGGTACTGAATGTGTCCTTTATACAAAGTAAACATCAGCACAATGTCGGGCTTATTTACAATAAAATCCCAGTCAGCGACTTGGCTGACACGCGACATTATGTCAGTAAACGTATCGTGCAATTATTGCCCAACACCACGCCGCTGGGGTTCATAGCAAAGCACGAATGTTTACCCGCCTCTCACAGATGGTTCAGTGATGCAGTGAAGTTTACAGACTGGTTTGCATTGCCGCGTATTTAATGCGCACACCAATAGAACGCGCATAAAAAAAGGTCGATAGCCCTAAAGGATACCGACCTTTTTTATTGGCTGCACCGCACAGTTGTGCGGTGCAGAACACGCATTAACCGTTAATCAAATAATGGACAAAGATACTGGCAGCGTAGCCTGCGGCAATCGCTGGAGTCCATTTTAAATGACTGAAGAAGGTGTATTTGTGATTGGATGCACCCATTAACGCAACCCCCGCCGCAGAACCGACTGACAGTAATGAACCGCCCACGCCTGCTGTTAAGGTCACTAACAGCCATTGGTACAAGTCCATGTCTACGTTCATATTCAATACTGCGAACATCACAGGAATGTTATCAACGATAGCAGAAATAATACCGACTAAAATGTTGGCAGTAGTGGGGCCTAAGCCATCGTACATACCCGCAGATAATAATTCCAAGTAACCGATATAACCTAAACCACCGACCGCGAATACCACACCAAAGAAGAATAATAAGGTGTCCCATTCTGCATGGCTGACTTTGTTGAAAATATCAAAACCCTGTTGACCTTCAACGCGGAATTTCACTTTAATGAAATAACCGAACAACATCAAGGCAGACAAGCCCACCATCATGCCCATGAACGGTGGTAAATGTAATACTTGTTTAAAGCTTACCGCAGTACAGATGGTCAATAAGAACATGACGCAAATCACTAAACCACCGTCTTTGATTTGTACAGCCGCTTCATCAGTGATGATGGGTTGTTCATCAGGCACCGCAAAATACATCACTGCCGCAGGTACTGCGTAGTTGACCACAGAAGGAATGAACAGTTTGAAGAAGTCGAAGAATTCTGCATAACCTGCCTGCCATACCATCAAGGTAGTAATATCGCCGAACGGGCAGAACGCACCGCCCGCATTTGCCGCGATAACCAAGTTGACGAAACCAATCGCGATAAAGTTTTCATTATCTTTACCGACTGCCATAACTACTGCGCCCACTAATAAAGCAGCGGTTAAGTTATCGGCAACGGCTGATAAGAAGAACGTAATCACGCCAGTAATCAAAAACAATTTACGGTAGCCGAATTGTTTTCTGACCATCCATGAACGCAGTGCTTCAAATACGTTGCGTTCTGCCATTGAGTTGATATAAGTCATAGCAACTAATAAAAACAGCATCAACTCCGCGTATTCGGTTAAGTTATGCTCAAACGCTTTGTGCATTTCTTCAGTAGGTATACCCGCTTGAGATGCCAAAATCGCGGCATGACCCCAAATAATACCTGAGGCTAAAATGACAGGTTTAGATTTACGCATATGCGTAAATTCTTCTGTCATCACAAAGCCATAAGCGATAACAAAAATCAGTACGCAGTAAATACCGCGCTCTGTTCCTGTTAAGCCTAAATTATGAAATTCCGCCGCCGATGCCAAACTGGGCATGAGCATAAGCGATAACGCAATGATTAAAAACCGTATCAAAATATCCCCCTCACTCTTATTGATGTAAATTAAAATGTAAACGTCTAATGTTATCATCAACCAGTAAATTTTGTCATTTTATGGCTTATAAAAGTTGCACTAAGGGCAACAACACCGTGCAATCCAGCAACAAAACCACAGCAGTGCGTTTAAAGCGATACGGAAAATAATCATTCATGCCTACCGTGCGCACTAATCACTAAATCTGCAACACTATTTATTAAAGTAATTAACTGCAATTTTGCCACCTGATATAACCAAATCGGGGTATTCCAGCGGTTTGAAATTCTGCATAACGTCGCCGCGCACTGCAATTAAATCAGCGGGCGCGCCCGCTTGCAACGTACCGAGTAAGGGGATATTCAAATACTGCCCTGCTTTTGACGTGACCGTGCGTAATACGTCAAGCGGTTTCATATCGGCTAAGTGCATCATCAGATTTAATTCCTGCGCATCTATGCCCCACGGAATATCAGGATGGGCAATTTCTGCACCGTATAAAAATTCACCGCCTAACGCGCTCCAACTATGTGCATTGTGTGCCGCTCCTGAACATTTTGATAAGGTATCGAAAGTAGTGACGATTTTTACTTGTTGGGCGACGGCTTTTTTTAATAACGCTTCAGGAATCGCATCACAGGGAATATGCGCCCATTCATCCACGCCTGCATTAAGCGCAATTTTTACGCCTTTAGGTTCGGCTAAATGCGCAGTGACTTTGCGCCCGTTTTTATGGGCTTCGTCGACTATCGCTTTCACAACTGCCTCGGATAACAGCGGTAGCGCGTGGGGGTGTTTGTGATGGTCGGCGTGCGGTGAATGCCCATGATGCGGTGCAGTCCACGGCGCACCCGCTTCATTGCCGACTTCCAGCGCGATTTTAATAATGACAGCACCGCCGTTAATCAACTCACGCACGGTTTGCCGCGCTTGGGCTTCGGTGGCAACAGGAATAGCGATATTATCCGCACCTAACTGTGGAATCGGATAACCATCGGGCGCGGTGATAATCTGCCCTGAGGTCAACACCCGCAAACTGCCGTCGCCGCCATAAGGCGGATGCACTGCGCCGCCGACATCGCGCAAAGTAGTAATTCCATGACGCAATACCATATCAGCGGGGATGTGTTGAAAACCCAGATGGGCGTGTAATTCAATAAAACCTGCCAGTATCGTGGCATCACCCAAGTCTATGACTTTGGCGGTGGTGTTTTGAAATGCGGCGCGGCTGTCGATTTGGGCAATTTTGCCATTGCTGATCAGTACCGAGGTATTGGTACGCATCTCGTTACCATCAAAAACTCGCGCCGCGTGGAGCAATAATGGCGTTTCTTCGGCGATAACGAACGGGGAACTGAACAGGCACAGGATAAACAGCAGACGACTCAGTAAATTAAGAGGTATTTTCATAATGACGGGGTAACTTGAGCAGAGCAACGACTCACGCAGAAAATAATCGTTGTGAGTCGTATACTGAGGGGGTTTGTTATTGCAGACGCAGATAAATCCGTGCGGTAATCAGTTAAGCATGAATGACTGCCAGTCCTTTAAAGGACTGGCAGTCATAAAAATATCCGTGCCTGCAATAGGTAATTACGCAATGATAGTCTTAAAAAGTAACTTCAACACCACCGAAGAAAGACACGGGTGCGCCAGAATTCAGCACCTGAGAATTGGCGGTGCCGCTATCAACGACCGAGTTACTGGACACATAATTTTTGTCGAGCAGATTGCGCCCTTCAAAAAATACTTTGTAATGCTCATTAGACCAACCTGCACGCACACCTAACAAGGCATAAGCAGGAATTTTGTAGTTATTGGCTAAATCCGCATAACGTTTGCCCACGACATCTACAGTAGGGCCGACGAATACACCGCTGGTATGCCGATATAACACTTCACCTTTTAAGAAATAATCAGGTGCGGCGGCTAAACGGTTGTTGCCGTAGACACGATCATTATCAAAGTTAAAATGGTTGTAGGTAATGTTGAACATCGGTGCGATAGAGTGCGTACCTTTATCATCCAGCGCAAATTGCCCGCCGATTAAACCTTCAACACCTGCGTGGATGGTGTTATCAACGTTATTGGAAATACTCAGTCCCGGCATAGGTGATACAGAGAGAATTTCATTATTCAACCATGAGTAATACAGCGATAAATCCCATTTCATGGTGTTTAAGCTATTAAACTCATGCGTACCGCGTGTACCAATTTCGACCGATGTGCCTTCCATTGCTTTCAAACTGGCATCACTGACGTTGGTGACGGTATTGTCGCCTAAGTTGTAGTTGGTAGGCGGTTCGTATAAACGGGTGACGTTACCGTAAGCCGTCGCATCTTTAAGGAAGCGGTACGATAAACCCAGACTGGGGTTAATGCCTTGGTAGTCGTCATTGGGATGACTGTTTCTACCTGTCAACGCGCCAGTGACAGGATTAACGCCGATGTTACTGACTTCACGGTGTGCGAACACGCCTTGTAAGGCAGGTGTTAATGTCCAGCGTTCATTGATATGCCAATGATCCTGTGCAAATACTTCGACGGTACTGGCATCTTTACGCAGTTGGCTGGTCATGCCATTACGCTGACCGCCGTTATTGCGGTAATTGCCGCCTTTTTCGGAGTTGATGCCGAAATTCATGCCCAACAATAAGTCATGTTCATTCAGATGCAGGTTATAACGCGCCGATGTACCCCAATCTTGTTGCTGAGTATCCACCAGCAAACTGAATACTTCTTGCGGCTGCATAGGGCCTGGGCCGTCAAAATCAACCATGACTTTATCAACGATAGGGTGATAGACTTTTTGATTTTCAAACGACGCACCGATTTCCAGTGAGCTTCTGTTATCTATCGTCCATGTGGTTTTATTGGCGACGCGCTCGGTTTCCGTATTCAACTGATAATGTCCGCCGATTGCCTGCTTGCTGGCTTGCTTGGGATCAGCATCAAATTCAGCACGGGTTAATTGACCGGGTAATTCCTGATTATTATTGATGTAACTTAAGAAAGTACGATTGACGATAGAATCAGTAATCTGCACACCAAAGTTACCGTAAACGCCGACACGGTCTTGTTTATTATGATCGCGGTAGCCGTCCCAGAGTTTGCCTTCTGCGGTTAATAAGGCATCAAACTTATCATTAAACACTTTGCTGACCGTGCCGCGACCCAAAAATTCGCCGAAACTGCCGCCGCTTAATGACAACCGTGCCATCGGGCTATTGCGTGCTGTCGGCGTAGTAAAATCAACCGCACCGCCCAGTGTACTTGCTCCGTATTTCAGTGCATTACCGCCGCGTGCCACTGTTGCATATTGTGCCGCCAATGGGTCAATAATACGGTTGTGGTTGTTACCATCTGCCGCTGTGACAGGTAAACCGTCTTGCAGCAATTTAACGCCGTTGCCGTCAAAGTTAGTAGAATCTAAATTTGAACCGCGACTGGAGAAAAATACTTCGTCATTACCGCTTTGACTCGCCGCCCACATACCCGGCACATAACGGAAAAAATCCGCGATACTGGAAACATTGCGATCTTGCAAATCTTCCAAGTCTATCAAGGTAACGCCACCTGCTGACTGCTCAACTTCAACTCGCGTTGCCGCCAGTTTTGGATCGGCTTTTTTCTGCTCTTTTTTATCGGTAACCTGCATAGTCGGCAGTTGCGTGGTATTCGCCTGCTCTTTGGTTTCTTTTGGCGACTCTTTCGCCATAACAGACGGTGTCGCGCTCAAAGCGACTAAGGCAATCAGGATGGATTGACTTAACGGTGAACGTGTTGGAAATAAACTCATGATGCAACAACCTAAGTAATGTCAGTAGGAAACATCTCTCAATCAATGTGATGAGAGCTATTCATCAGTCATTCAAAGTGAAGTGACTTCTTTCCAGTTTACCCAATAAAATGTTCCATGCCGCCGCGCTTTCGTATGCCATAAGTAGTATTTTCTATGCGAAACGCTGTTATTGCGTGATATGACGCACTATTGAAAGTTAATGAGTGATATGCCGCACCTTGATTTGCCATCATTTTAGAGCTGACAGGACTTACATAAGTAAGTGAATATAACAATCAGGAATATGACTGCCAGTCCTTCAAGGACTGGCAGTCATTTATTACCTAAAAACTTTTTCACAATCACTTACAAAGGCATGGTTCATGCTAGACATTAAGAACGACTGGATAAGCTAACGAGACAAACCAATGAGACCATCATCACGCTGGCGAGTAAAAAACGATGACCTGCCCGTACACTTTCACGCACACAATCATTGTCTGCATCAGGCTTTACCCGAAGAATTAGGCGCAGGTTATTCTGACGTTTTCCAATTGGATACCGATTTAAGCGTCATTGAAACGCGCTATACACCCAGCAAAGATTTGGGCGTGTTGAGTCACATAGATTCTCAAGAGCCGCGCATGGTGGTGACGCTGGGTTTACAAGGGCAATCGTGCTTTACAGCTTATAACGGTGAAGAACTGGTGTTTAATCAGGGCTATACCTCAATAGCGACCTTCAATACCAGCGTGGGTGAACGCCAATACCAAGCCCATCAACCCGTGACACAACTGCGTTTATCACTCAGTAAAAAATGGCTGGAGCGTTATTTTGGTGAGGCGCAAAGTGCGAAATTATTCAATACCGAAGCCATGCAATTACTCCGCTGCCAACCCATCTCAGCGCAAGGCATGATAGCGGCTCAACAACTATTAACTGCAAATGTTGCCCCTGAAATGCGCCGCGTATTTATGCACGCTCAGGCGATGTCATTATTAGCGTCTGAATTAAGCTGCCTGTATCAGGATCAACCGCAAGGGCAAAAGAAATTTACCGAACGAGACAAAAATATCGCGCGCGTGGCACGCGATATTCTCCAGCAAGAATTTCAACAACCGCCATCGGTCGCTGAACTGGCGAGACGCGCGGGTACCAATCAATGCAAATTAAAAAGACTGTTCCAGCATTATTTTAACAACACCCCTTACGGCGTATTGCTGGATATACGCATGAATAAAGCCTATCAATTACTCAGCACCACACATTGTCAAGTCAGTGTCGCTGCGGATATTGTCGGCTACAGTCACGCCAATAATTTCAGTGCGGCATTTATGAAATATTTCGGTACAGCACCGAAAGTGATTGCCAAACAATAACCTACATTAAAGCCCATAAAAAAAGCCGCAACGGACACTCCGCTGCGGCTTTTTATTGGCTATCGTTAAGCGGTTAGTCTTAAACTAACCGCGCTAAACGATGATTACCAGTCAAGTTGAACGCGTGTTTCCAGTACGTCCAAATCGCCGTTATTCCAGCCTCTGATACGCGAACCAACTGCTGCGTTTTGAGTATCTATATTCAAGACATGAACATAGTTGGTCATGATACGAACATGAGAGTTAGGATACCAGTTGATACCAAACTTAGCGGTTGACATACGTCCACCGTTAATCACACCACTGTTTAAGTTGATAAAGTCATAACCACTGGCAAGTTCCCATGCACCCCAGCCGCCTTTCATATCAAAGTTATGCGCAGGTTTCAAACGATCCCATGCACCTGTTTTAGATTTGTAAGCGCGTGACTCGCCTGTCAGGAAATATGATCCATAGCCATAATAACCTTTCATAGATTCGTCTTTATAGCCTTTACCTGACACATCGGTTTGGATGTATTCAGCTTGAACCGAAGCAGGTCCATACACTAACGCAGTTTCAGCACCCCAACGTGTTAAGTGATCGGCAACCCGCGAAGCAGTCGTCATGCTGGTACCTGAGGTTAAGTTACCTGTGTTTAATATCGCAGTACGATCTACGTTAGTATTGGGGTTGGCTGCGAAAGAAATACCACCATTACTGAATGTACCGTCAGCATTATAATTGTTGTTGAGGTTCATGTAAGAACCTGACGCACCGACGTGTAAGAATTTAGTCTTGCTTTCCATCCAAGGTTGACCAGACACGCGAGCGTTGACTTCCCAATCGGTATCGCCACTGCCATTGCTACGATTGATACCACCGTTGGGATTATTAATCGAGTATGGTGTAGCCGTACCGAATGAAGCTGATGTTTGACCGTTGTTACCAACAGGTTCAGTTTGCAACGACACACCTGTTTGCCAGCGGTCTGCTGCGTAGTTGGCACCGATACCCACTTTGTAAGTATTGAGGTTATCAACAAACGTATCAACCGCCATGTTACGTTGGATAAAGGTAGTGTAACGGTTGCTGGTGGCTTCTTCTAAACTGAACGGTTCTTTAAACGCACCGACTTTAACTGAGAAGGCTTTATCAAGACTCCATTTAATATAAGCATCGGTTACACCGGCAGCAACAGTACCGTTACCGCGTGTGAAATCATATTCAAATTTGTAGCCCCAATCTTTGAAGAATGTACCTTCAACACCTAAACGAGCGCGACGCAGTGTTGTGCCATCGTTTAAATGGTTAGTCGTATTAGCACCTGTAGCTTGGGCAACTTGTTGGTTCAAGTTGACTTGCGAGTCAACCTGCATACGACCATTAACAGCCGCTGTAAAGTTACCGTCTTTAGATTTTAATTCAAATCCATTATCGGTCATTTCAACGTGCGGTGCTTTACTTGATTCTTCTGCGTGTTCTTGCAAGGCTTTAATTTCGTTGGTTTTCATTTCCAAGTCTTGACGAACAGCAGCTAGTTCGCCAGCATCTGCTACAGGAGCAGCTTGAGGTTTGTCGCCGACTTTTTCAAACTCACCCATCAATACACGACCTTTACCAGGTTCTGCGTAAATCTGTTTGGTTTTCATATCCACATACAAATTAATAGCAAACGCGCTGGAAGATGCGCCTGCTGTTAATGCAACGGCGACTGCCATTGTCAATTTAGAAAATTTCATGCTTTGCTCTCGGTTATTATTAAGAAAAACTTAAGCAAGGATAAGGCGGGAAAATGACGTTTTTATGACGACAGTGTTACAGTTTTATGACAATGCAACAAAATGATGATTAAAAGCAACAGTGGGATTTAAAGGGATACGGGGATTTTAAACAGGGGTGAGGCATCAACCTCAACGACAAAAATTATGGGTCATGGTAATCAACACAATAACGCGGAGTCAAAAATCATGATTTTTGACTCCGTTAATTCAATCGCCTTAATCCTTTGCTTTGTAAGGATTAGCGTTTTGTGCTTCCAGTTTTTTTTTGTAGAGGATGGACGAGTACACCGACAGACCGATTAACACCGCGCCGACCAAGCCTGTAACCACTTCGGGAATTTCATGCACCATGCTGATTAACATGATAGCCGCCAGTGTTCCGATAGCGTAATGTGCGCCGTGTTCTAAAAACACATACTCATCCAATGTGCCTTGACGCACTAAATACACGGTCAGACTCCGCACGAACATGGCACCGATTGCCAAACCCAGCATGATGATAACCACGTCCTGAGTAATGGCAAATGCACCGATTACGCCGTCAAATGAGAACGAAGCATCCAATACTTCGAGGTATAAAAAGCTCATCATGCTGCCTTTTTTCAGCACGTCAGCCAGTTCTTCGCCTTCTTCTTCGTCTTCAAACAATGCCGCCATACTGCCAACGACAACATAGAGCATCACGCCGCCGACACCTGCCATTAAGACTTCCAGTCGTTCGGCTTCGGGTAACCAGTGGTTAATCAGCAACAATAAGCCTAATGACAATATGACTTCGATGGATTCCAGTTTGCCGAAATCCGATAATTTTTCTTCGATATAACCCAGCCAATGCAATTCTTTTTCATCATTGAATATAAACGAGAAAAATACCATCAGCAAAAACATACCGCCAAAAGCGGCAATTTCGACGTGGGCATTGTTTAAATGTTCGGCATAAGTGGCAGGACTGTGTAATGCCATATCAGCGACACCCACAAACCCCATACCCGTTGCGACAGAAACAATGGCGATAGGGAATATTAATCGCATACCGAATACGGCGATTAAAATACCGTAGGTTAAGAAGTATTGCTGCCAGCGTTCATCCATACGTTTTAGGATGGAGGCATTCACCACGGCGTTATCAAACGATAAGCTGACCTCTAACACACCTAGAATAAGGGCAATAAAACCGCCCACAATGCCGCCCCAATAAAGCGCGGCGGCTAAAGCAATACCTGTAACAATAAAAGAAAGTCGAAAATGCTGCATAATAATACCTACAAGATTAATATTTTGGTTGCGCAACTATAATTTAAATTCAACTTTTAATACATAGCTAATACGGGTAACGGGTTAAAGCTGTTGCTCGGACATTAATGATTGTCCACCTTTAAAGGAATGACAGTCATACTTGACTATATAACCCGTTACTAACGGGTAGCCATCAAATTCACATCATAAGCAAGTAGATAGAAACTGCCATAGTCACTATACTTGTATCATTTTTGCAGATTCTACGTTGAAAACTACATCAAAAACTATGAATGACAACCGCACATCCGCAGTAAAGCAATGAAACCGCCCTGCCTATTTTGGCTGTTTATTTGTGTGTGTTTGTTGCTCTGCTCATTATTCTTATGGGCTGAATCCCCTATACCCGCACATCCCGGCTTTTTTAAATACGCTACTGTCGGGTTGTTGCTGGTTGTCTCCATTATTTATTGGAATATATCCTTACAAAGTGTTATTCAAAACAACAAGCAATTAGAACAGGCATTGCGTAACAATGAAGCACGATTACACGCCATTATTAATGCCTGCCCTGTTCCTCTGGCATTGAATGATGACGCTGACAACATCACCTTTGTTAATCCCGAGTTTACCAAACGCTTTGGTTATACTCTGGATGATATTCCAACACTCGCCGACTGGTGGCCGAAAGCATATCCGGATCCTGAATATCGTCTACGGGCAACCGATGCGTGGGTAAGGGCTACGAACAAAGCCAAACGTAATCACGATTATTTTGAACCGCTGGAGCTGAATGTATGCTGCAAGAATGGCACATCACGGACAGTAATGATCAGTGCCGCACTGTTAGCTGATACTTTTACCGACACGCATTTGGTTATTCTCTATGATGTGAGCAACCGTAAAAGCGCAGAAAACGCGCTGCAACAATCCGTTGAATTACTGCAATCAGTGATTAATAACATCCCTGTTCGTGTGTTCTGGAAAGACAAAGAAAGCCGTTATCTGGGCTGTAATAATATCTTTGCCAGAGATGCGGGATTTTCCAGTCCCGCACAGTTGCTTGGTAAAGATGATACGGTGATGGGCTGGAAAAATCAGGCGGAATTGTATCGTGCCGATGATGCCAAGGTCATGAACTCCAATACACCTCAATTAGACTTTGAGGAACAGCAAACCACACCTGAGGGCAATACAATATGGCTGCACACCTCTAAAGTTCCGCTGCACAATGCTGCGGGTCAGGTCATGGGCGTGCTGGGTATTTATGATGACATTACCGAACGCAAACATAACCAAGAGCGTTTGCATCTGGCGGCGAGTGTATTTGCCAACAGTCAGGAAGGCATTGTTATTACTGATGCACAAGGTCATATTATTGATGCCAATCAGGCATTTACCGATATTACAGGCTATAGCCGCATAGAAATTCTGGGTAATAGTTTAAAAATACTTCATTCGGGTCGTCATGATAAAGCATTTTATAACACTATATGGAAAGCCATTAAGCAACAAGGTTACTGGCGTGGTGAAATATGGAATCGCCGTAAAAACGGTGACACTTATCCCGAATGGCTGACTATCTCTACCGTCACCAATGCACAAGGTGATGTGATTCGTTATATCGGTAATTTTTCCGATATTAGCCTGCTTAAACAGCGCGAACAGCAATTGGAGCATCTGACGCACTACGATTTGCTGACAGGGTTGCCGAACCGCGTTTTATTGATTGACCGCATGAATCTGGCGATAGCGCAAAGCAAGCGTAATCAGCGTTTAATGGCAGTATGTTATCTTGATTTGGATGGTTTCGGTGTGGTGAATGACAATTTCAGTCATGCAATGGGCGACAAACTGCTGATTGAAATAACCGAGCGCATTAAAAACACCCTGCGCGAAGAGGATACCTTGGCGCGCATGGGCGGTGATGAATTTATACTCCTATTACAAGACTTGGAGTACGTTGAAGATTGTGAACATACTCTGCATCGCTTGCTCAGTGCAATCAGCGTTCCTGTTATTTTACAAGATCAAACAACTGCGACTATCACCGCCAGTATCGGCATCAGCATTTTTCCAGATGATAACTCCCCGCCTGAGATACTCATACGCCATGCCGACCACGCCATGTATAAGGCTAAACAAGCAGGCAAAAATGCGTTTCGTATCTATGACATCGCACTGAATCAACAACTGCATAAACATCGCATCGCACTGAACCGCATCGAGCAAGCCCTTGAAAACAATGAATTTGAACTGTACTTTCAACCCAAAGCGGATATGCAAAAAGGCATCGTGTTCGGCGCAGAAGCCTTGATTCGCTGGCGACATCCTGAACGCGGTCTGGTCATGCCCAACAAGTTTTTACCGCTGATTGAAAACGATGATTTTGCCAACCGACTGGATGCGTGGGTTATCAACAGAGCCTTACAGCACACTGAACAGTGGCATTCACAAGGTCTGGATCTTAAAATCAGTGTGAACGTATCAGCAAGAACCTTGCAAACAGCTAATTTTGTTGCCGAACTGCACAGCATTTTTGCACGCCACCCACGGGTCGTCCGACATCATTTTGAGCTGGAAATACTGGAAACCGAAGTGTTGCACGATTTAGAGAAAACAGCAGGCATTATTAAACGCTGCCAGCACTTAGGCGTAGGCTTCGCGCTGGATGACTTCGGCACAGGCTATTCCTCACTGAGTTATTTAAGACATTTACCCATCCAAACGTTGAAAATAGATCAATCTTTTGTGCGCGATATGCTGGAAGACGACAATGATTTAGCCATTGTCCGCAGCGTCATCGGCTTGGCGCAATCCTTCAATCGGCACGTTATCGCTGAAGGAGTGGAATCTGTACAACACGGTACTGCCCTGCTTGCAATGGGCTGTCATCAAGCACAAGGCTACGCAATCGCCAAACCCATGCCCGCTGCTGATTTTGAAATATGGCTACAAAACTGGCAAATGCCAAGTGAGTGGAAAATGTTTAATGAAAATGCCGCGGATTAGCTGCACACGATAGATACCAAGGCAAAAAAATCGTATGATTGCCCACCTAACCCATCACTCATCACCTACTTTAATCAGCATGACTTATAACGACGACTTTTATAACCTCGCCAATCAACTTATCGAAGCAGGCAAACTTATTGACAATAGAGGCTGGGTTCCTGCAACCAGCGGCAATTTTTCCGCCCGTTTACCCGATGGTACAATTGCCATTACCGTATCAGGCAAGCACAAAGGTCATTTGCAGCCGGAAGACATTATGCTGATTGATGCCGATGCCAACTCCTTGGACGGCAAAAAACCCTCCGCAGAAACCCTGCTGCATACGGCACTGTACAAACGCTTTCCTGACGTGCAGTGTGTATTACATCCGCATTCGCTCAATGCCACACTGATTTCAAAAGTGTTTAAAGTGGCGTGTGTGCTGGAAAACTATGAACTGCTAAAAGGGCTATGCGGCATCGGCACACATGAAACCCGCATTGTTGTCCCTATTTTTGCCAACGATCAAAATATCACTCGTTTAGCGGCAGAAGTAGAACAGCATTGGAATCAGTGCGCACGAGGCTATGCCTATCTTATTGCAGGACACGGACTGTATACTTGGGGTGCATCGGTACCTGAAACCCTGCGCCATATTGAAGTGCTGGATTTTTTATTTGAATGTGAACTACGACTACACGGAGTCAAAAATCAATGAGTGTACTAACCATTTATCAGGAACATCAACCCGAACACGGCGTTCGCTATACCGATTTAGAGACTATTCAAAACCATTTGGACAGTTTGGGTGTGCAGTTTGAACAATGGGAAGCTGATTATCAATTAGCCACCGATGCCGATCAGAACACCGTGCTGGTTGCCTACCGCGAACCCATCGACAACTTAAAACAAGAACATTACTTTCAATCCATAGACGTGATTCGTGTCAAACCGGATCAGCCTGAAATAGAAACTATTAGAAAAAAGTTTCTGTCTGAACACGTTCACGATGATTTTGAAATACGGTTTTTCATCGAAGGGTGCGGCTTATTTTATCTTCATATCGCCGATAAAATTTACGCCGTATTGTGTGAACGCGGCGATTTAATCAGCGTGCCTGCGGGTGTTAAACACTGGTTTGATATGGGCGAACATCCCAACTTTACCTGCATTCGCTTCTTTACCACACCCTATGGCTGGGTTGCCAATTTCACCGACAGCCCGATTTCAGAATCGTTTCCCACGCTGGATCAATTTGTTGCAAAAGCCCATGATTAAAGCCATCATCACCGATATTGAAGGCACAACCTCCTCATTATCGTTTGTTAAAGAGGTGTTGTTTCCCTACGCCCGCGCCCATATCGCTGATTTTGTGCGCAGTCATGCCGAGGAAACAGCAATCAAAGCCCTGCTGGAAGACGTGTGCCAAGTCGCAGGTAAACCACTGGATACTGAACAAATCATTACCCAGCTCATCGACTGGATAGACAGCGATAAAAAAGTCACCCCCCTAAAATCACTGCAAGGCTTCATCTGGGAAGCAGGTTATCAACAAGGCGATTTTAACGGGCATATCTACCGCGACGCGACAGACAATCTGCAAAAATGGCACGCCCAAGGCTTAGCCTTATACGTCTATTCATCGGGTTCAGTCCATGCGCAAAAACTGCTGTTTGCCCATACCGAACAGGGTGATTTAACGCCGTTGTTTTCAGGTTATTTTGATACACACATCGGCGGCAAACAACAAGTCGAATCCTATCAGCGTATCGCCGAAACCATAGGCTTACCCGCCGAACAACTGTTATTTTTATCCGATATAAAAGAAGAACTGGATGCCGCCAAAGCCGCTGGTTTTGCCACCGTGCAACTGACCAGAGACGGCGAATTTGACACGCAAACCAACCATCCGCAAGTGCGTAGTTTTGATGACATCAGCGTTTAAATCGTAGGTTGGGGTGAGACACGAACCCCAACATTCACGCAATGCGATTATTTTTGGTAGTCACAAACATTGAGTAATCGGAGTACAAACCTAACACCGTCAATTTAGTTATGACGGGTAAAGTTGCCAGACCTGCGAGGTTTTAAAAACCTCGCAGGTCTTTATCGCACAGCCGCTTTGCCCGCTACCCGAACAAATATCCACGAAAAACAGCAATTTCACCAAAAATGCGATAATTCAATTATTTTTCGTGCTTTTCGTGCCTTTCGTGGACAAAAAATTCTTATATCAAGCTCAGATTACCTAGCTATCCGCACCAAACACCGCTCCGCCTCAACCTCAGGCACATGAATCGGTATCAAAGTCGTATCGCTATCAATCTCAGCCAATTCCGCCTCTGGAATCTGCCCTTTCATCGCCAATAACACCCCGTCAGCACTGAGCAAATGCGTGGTCAGTTTCATAATATCGGGCAAACTGGCAAACGCCCGCATGGTCACGGTATCAAAGCCCAGTTCAGGCTGATAATCCTCTACACGACTGTGCAGCACACTGACATTTTTCAGTTTTAATTCCAGAATAACCTGTTGCACAAAACGGGTTTTTTTCGCATTACTGTCCAGCAATACAAACTCCACCTCAGGCATGAAAATCGCCAACGGAATGCCGGGAAGTCCCGCACCCGTGCCGATGTCAATCACGCGCTTGCCTTCGATATGCGGCAAAATCGCCAAGCTATCGAGAATATGCAGTCGCGCCATATCCTCATTATTACGCACCGCCGTCAGGTTATAGGCTTTATTCCACTTCGCAATCAGCTTGATAAAAGCCAGTAGTTGCTCGGTTTGTTCAGGGGTGTGCGGCAGATTTAACGCGCTTAAACCCGATTCTAAAATATTACGACAGGCTTCCATCAGGCAGACTTCTTCTTCAAATAAACTAACAATAACGAAATAGCGGCAGGAGTCATGCCCTGCATCCGTGAGGCTTGCCCTAAAGTTTCAGGGCGTTGGCGGTTCAATTTTTCCACCAATTCATTGGATAAACCTGACACTTCGCCGTACACAAAATCGTCAGGTAATTTCAAATGGTCATAACGCAGAGCTTTATCAATATCCGTTTGTTGTCTGACCAGATAACCCGCGTATTTCGATTGAATTTCTACTTGTTCGGCAACCGCATCATCTACCGTATCGCTGTCTTCCAAGAACGATAATAAATGCTGAATATCCACCTCAGGACGGCGCAATAATTCCGTCAAACTCGCTTCTTTTAACAGCGGCTTGCCCCAATAATGTTCCACCTGCTCGGCTTCATGCGTTCCCGCGCGTATCCATTTTTTCTTGAGCGTGTCTTGCAATTCAGTAATCGCCGCGCGTTTGGTTTCAAACGCCTGCCAGCGTTCATCATCCACCAACCCCAATTCACGCCCTTTCTCGGTCAGACGCAAATCGGCATTATCTTCGCGCAACAACAAACGGTATTCCGCACGACTGGTAAACATCCGATACGGCTCTTGCGTACCACGAGTGATTAAATCATCAATCATCACGCCGATATAGGCTTCATCTCGCGCTGGACACCAGCTTTCTAAGCCTTGCACCAAGCGCGAGGCATTCAAACCCGCAATTAAACCTTGCGCCGCCGCTTCTTCATAACCTGTCGTGCCGTTGATTTGTCCCGCAAAAAACAAACCGTCCAAATGCTTGGTTTCCAGCGACATTTTTAAATCGCGTGGATCAAAAAAGTCGTATTCAATCGCATAACCTGGGCGCAAAATTTCCGCATTTTCAAAACCTTCCATCGAGCGCACGAGGTTATACTGCACATCAAATGGCAAGCTAGTGGAAATACCATTGGGATAAATTTCGTGCGTGTTCAAGCCTTCGGGTTCAATAAAAATTTGATGCGAATCACGGTCAGCAAAGCGCACAATCTTATCTTCAATCGACGGGCAATAACGTGGCCCTATGCCTTCGATAATGCCAGAATACAAGGGCGAACGGTCTAAACCAGCGCGAATAATATCGTGAGTTCTTTCATTAGTGCGCGTGATATAGCAAGGAATTTGCCGTGGATGCTGAGCGCGATTACCCATAAAGGAAAATACAGGAATAGGCGTATCACCGTGTTGCTCTGCCAAACGACTAAAATCAATCGTGCGCCCATCAATACGCGGCGGCGTACCTGTTTTTAAACGGTCGATACGAAACGGCAATTCCCGCAACCGTTCAGCCAAAGCAACCGAAGCCGAATCCCCTGCCCGACCGCCGCTGTAATTTTCCAAACCGATATGAATTTTACCCGCCAAAAACGTCCCAGCCGTCAACACCACCGCACGCGCCGAAAAATCCAAGCCCATTTGTGTTTTTACGCCGACAATGTTCGTGCCTTCAACAATCAAATCGCTCACTGTTTGCTGAAACAACGCCAGATTCGGCTGATTTTCTAACGTCCATCTGACCGCCTGTTTATAAAGCTGTCTATCCGCTTGCGCACGAGTGGCGCGTACCGCTGGGCCTTTACTAGCGTTCAAGGTGCGAAACTGAATCCCGCCCACATCAATCGCCTTTGCCATGACACCGCCCAAGGCATCAATCTCTTTCACCAAATGCCCTTTGCCAATGCCGCCAATGGCAGGGTTACAACTCATTTGCCCCAAGGTGTCGATATTTTGCGTCAACAATAACGTCTTCGCGCCACTACGCGCCGCCGCCAATGCCGCTTCCGTACCCGCATGACCGCCACCCACCACAATCACATCAAAATCTTTTTTAAATTTCACAAGTTTTTCTACTCTAAGCCAGTGCTATAATTACCGCGTGTTATTAACACATGACTGCCAGTCCTTAAAGGACTGGCAGTCATTACACAACAACCCCCAACACTATTATAAGAGCTAACCATGAAAAAACGTAAAAATCCGCAGTTGCCCGAACCTGCAACCCTGCAAAACCCCGTCGCCAAATTCGCACGGCAATTTAACAAAGCCTGCGTATTTGCTGATAAAAACCACTACCGCCGCAACGCAAAACACAGGAAGCAGGAGGCTTCTTTAATCATTCTAGCCAGAGTGATTAAAGCAGCTTTTTGTTTCCCTGCTGTTCAACACGCCCACAGTTAAGAAAACCAACCTAACTGAAACCTGCGAGGTTTTAAAAACCGCGCAGGTTTATTCATCCGCATAAAGTCCTCGTGGCGCAACTGGATAGCGCAGTCCCCTCCTAAGGGACAGGTTACAGGTTCGATTCCTGTCGGGGACACCATTAAAATCAATAGCTTACGATAAAAAACCTCCATATTATCATGTTGCAACTATGTAGAGTAGGAAAACGGCTCTATCGTTTGCCCGCGCAGAACACACAAAATTCGCATAATCGGTGGGCAAGCAAAAAGACGCTTGCCCACCCTACCCGACTCAGGTTAAACATTAAGCTGATAAGAATGAATGTCATGCTGATATTAAGATTATTTAATCGCCCCGCGTTATAAAACCACCTCAGCCTGTCTTCATCATCGGCTTAAAAATCATTGGATGACCTCTCCAACAATTTATCGCTTAACACTTATAAGGCTTTAGTGTCGTTTGTTTACATTGATCCGCACGATGTAATTTTGTCTTCTTTTGACAAAAAACCGCTATTAATGCCATTTATTATTACACTCCCCGCCGCCATTCGCCAGTTTATCACTGGCATACAACTTGCTTAAGCATATAGCTCATCACTGTTGTGTTCATTGTTTATATGCCGTTTCGTGGTTTGACTCCAAAGAGCGCGTTGCCTGAGCTCCATAAAGGATTTTTTGGTCAAGCGGTATTTAAGCTGATAGTAACGCGGTGGTTTGTGGTATGAATAATCATTTTATCCAACAAGGAACAAGATTATGAAAATTCAATGGATTTGTATCTGTTTAAGTCAAATGTCCCAATGCAGGTTACGCATTTTGTCCTCCATTTTTCCGATTATTTTAACCTTGTGTCTGTCTGTCCCTTGCTTTGCTAAAGAAGTCCCAATACTGAGCTTTATTGATAAAGAAGAAATGATTGGTCATTATTATCCTGTTTTTCAAATTGATATTTATGCCAACGGTGGCATTGAATATCAAGGCATTAAATATGTCAAAAAATTGGGCAAGCACCACGCGAACATCACACCATCTCAAGTGCAGGAGTTAGTGGCGGCTTTTAAAGCCCATTCTGCAAGATTAAGTAAGCACGGTGATTTACATGATTTGGTTGGTGATTATAAGAGTGATAACAAAGTACTGTTTCACTGGCACGGTAAAACTGAAGAAATAAATTATGACGATAGCATCATTGATGATTATTTACGGCAGCTTAACACGATGATTGACATCAGTGATTGGCACAGTTGGATGGTCAATGGTACAGAATGCTCTTTGTCTGAACAAAACGCTCGTCTCTGCTCTTATCCAAAAGATGCAGAACTTTGTCCGCCATTAGTTCCTTCCAAACCATCGGTGGCTAAAAAAATAGCACACCAAACACCAGTATTGATTTTTTGTGAATATGGCGAGCCAAATGCTCCCTTGCAACCAAACTATCAAATAGACCTTTATGAAGATGGTGGTGTTTATTATCGTGGCGTTAATGATGTAAGAGTGTTGGGCGATCGCCATGCCAAAATCACAACTGCACAAGTACAAAAAATGATTTCACTTTATCAAAAAATATTTGATCCTGACAAAAGCGAGATTGGCAAATATGCGGCTATACCACATGGTTTCGAGTCTATTCAGTTTCACTATCAAGGTGTTTCAAGAAAATCTTACCCTGGTACTTATCGTATAGTATTGCTGACAGAACTCAATGAGATGTCCAACATTAAACAATGGCTTTGTTATCCGAAGCAACGTAATGATTGTCCTATAGATAAATCTATTAGTAACAACCTTATGCAAAATTATTAACTCCAAAGAATCAAAAAAGCCGTGTAGGGTGGGCAAACGGCTTTATCGTTTGCCCACGCAGAACACACAAAATTCGCATAATCGGTGGGCAAGCAAAAAGACGCTTGCCCACCCTACAATAAAAACATGGGGCTATTCTCCAAAATCCGTTGGTTCAAATGTGGATATATCACCACCGCCCCATGATTCGGGATATAACCCTGCTTTAACATCACGATGAAATGTTGAATATTGCCAATCGGCAACACGGGTAACATATCCGTGTTTCACTGGATTCCAATGAATATAATCAATATGGCGGTTGAAATCTTCTTGATTACGGATTGAATGCTCCCAAAACCGTCGTTGCCATATTGTACTTTCGCGGTGTTTGACTTTGGACTTGTTCATCCAATCCTCGCGCTTGAACAACTCGCTTGCCTGTTTGGAAAACCCTGCTTTAATCAAACTCCACCGTTTTGAATAATCGCTGTCGCCAGACGGCAATGTCCAAACACAATGCGTGTGGTCTGGCAATAACACCCACGCATCAACGACAAACGGATATTGTTGCCGCACTCGCTGGATAACCTCTCGTAATATTCTTCGGCTTTCGGGATGAATCAACAACGGCTGCCGACGGTAGGTGACTACGGTAAAAAAATAACAGCCACCAAATGTTCTGGCGCGGCGATAGTGAGACATAGTTGTTGTGGGCAATTTTAAAAGAATGGTATTACTCTAGCATATCGGCTTTTTCCATCTCTGCCTAATCGTCAAATCCTCCGATAAACAAAGACCTTTCAGGTTTTAGGTCTGAACGCCAGCCACGCGCTAATCAAAGAAAATAGTGGCGGAAGTCAACCGCCATTCAGCCCCGATTTCATATATAATGAGCGGTTTTAAAGTGTCAGCACCTACAAATTTTATTCACCATGCCGAGAAAGAAAACCACGACTTTATTTGAAGATTCACTGGCTGAGCTTGAGCAATTGGTGAGTCAGTTGGAACAAGGCGACATTTCACTGGAAGAATCATTAAAGTCATTTGAACGTGGCGTTAGTCTGACGCGCACTTGTCAAAAAGCTCTGCAAGAGGCAGAGCAGAAAGTTCACATTCTATTAGAAAAAAACGGCAACCTATCCTTGGAGTCATTTACCGATGAGTAATGCGTTAAAAGAATACCTGACAATTTGTCAATCCCGCGTTGAGCAAGCCTTAGAAGACCGTTTGCCGCCTGCACATATTTTGCCCAGAAAACTGCATCAGGCGATGCGTTACAGTACCTTGGATGGCGGTAAACGGATGCGTCCGATGCTGACTTACTGCACGGGTAATGTGCTGGGTATTGCCCCCGAAGCCTTGGATGGCGTGGCGTGTGCGGTTGAGTTTATTCATGTGTATTCGTTGATTCATGATGATTTACCTGCGATGGATGATGATGATTTACGCCGTGGTAAAGCGACCTGTCATAAACAGTTTGATGAGGCGACGGCGATTTTGACGGGTGATGCGTTGCAAGCCTTGGCGTTTGAAGTGTTGGCGCATGATGCCACTATCAATGCCTCGCCCGAAGCGCGGTTAAAAATGATTACTACTTTGGCTAAAGCCAGCGGTTCACAAGGGATGGTCGGCGGTCAGGCGATTGATTTGGAATCGGTCGGCACAAAACTGAGTTTGCCTGAACTGGAAAATATGCACATTCATAAAACAGGTGCGTTGATTCGTGCCAGTGTGATGATGGCAACCTTGGCAAAACCTGATTTAGACCCCGCAATTGCCAGTAAATTGGATCATTACGCGAAATGTATCGGTTTGTCGTTTCAGGTTAAAGATGACATTCTCGATGAAGAAAGCGATACCGCGACCTTGGGCAAAACCCAAGGCAAAGATAAAGATAATGATAAACCGACCTACCCCGCGCTGTTGGGTTTAGCGGGTGCAAAACAAAAAGCGCAGGAATTGCATGAGAACGCATTGGAAAGTTTGAGTGTTTTTGGTGCAGAAGCGGATTTATTACGCGATTTGTCGTTGTATATTATTCAACGTGACCACTAATAACCGACTTGATTACTCTGGAATTATTCTGGATAATTAACGCATTGTGCCGACTCAAGGAATCGCTTTTTAAATGAATAAATCAGGTAGTTATCCCCTTTTGGACACCATCCACACGCCCGCCGATGTCCGCAAACTGCGCAAAGACCAGCTCAAGCCGTTGGCAAAAGAATTGCGCGAGTTTTTAACCCAATCGGTAAGCGTGTCGGGCGGGCATTTTTCGGCAGGTTTAGGCACGGTGGAACTCACCGTCGCGCTGCATTATGTGTTTGATACCCCGTCGGATCAGCTGGTATGGGATGTGGGGCATCAAGCCTATCCGCACAAGATTTTAACAGGGCGTAAAGACCGCATGACCACGATACGCAGTCGGGACGGTGTATCGGCGTTTCCGAGTCGTGCAGAAAGTGAATACGATGCGTTTGGTGTGGGGCATTCCAGCACCTCTATCAGTGCGGCATTGGGCATGGCGATTGCCTCTTCGCTGAAAGGTGAAGACAAGCAGATGGTCGCAATTATCGGTGACGGCAGTATCACGGGCGGTATGGCATTTGAAGCCATGAACCACGCAGGAGCGATTGATGCCAATCTGCTGGTGATTCTGAATGACAACGATATGTCGATTTCACCACCCGTCGGTGCAATGAGTAATTATTTGACGAAAATCTTGTCGAGTAAATTTTATTCGTCAATCCGCGAAGAAAGCAAAAAAGCCCTGAGTAAAATGCCCAGCGTCTGGGAAATTGCCCGCCGCACCGAAGAACACGTTAAAGGCATGATAGTACCCGGCACCCTGTTTGAAGAACTGGGATTCAACTACATCGGCCCGATTGACGGGCATGATATAGATATGCTGGTTTCAACTTTAGAGAATTTAAAAGAAATTTCCGGGCCGCGTTTTCTGCACATCGTCACCAAAAAAGGCAAAGGCTACGCCCCTGCTGAAAAAGACCCGCTGGCGTATCACGGCGTACCTGCATTTGATCCGTCCAAAGATTATCTGCCCAAATCCGCACCCTCCCCGCACCCCACCTATACCGAAGTCTTCGGGCAATGGCTGTGTGATATGGCGGCGCAAGATGACCGTTTGTTAGGCATCACCCCCGCGATGCGTGAAGGCTCTGGCTTGGTGAAATTTTCCGAACAATACCCCACACGTTATTTTGACGTGGCGATTGCCGAACAACACGCAGTGACCTTAGCGGCAGGACAAGCCTGTCAGGGGGCGAAACCTGTAGTCGCGATTTACTCGACCTTCCTGCAACGTGCTTATGACCAGATGATTCACGACGTGGCATTGCAGAATCTGGATGTGCTGTTTGCACTGGACAGAGCAGGTCTCGTAGGGCCTGACGGCCCGACTCATGCGGGCAGTTTTGATTACAGCTATATGCGCTGCATTCCCAATATGCTGGTCATGGCACCTGCGGATGAAAACGAATGTCGGCAAATGCTCTACACAGGCTTTTTACACAACGGCCCTGCATCGGTACGTTATCCGCGCGGCAAAGGCCCGGGCGTTGCCGTGGAAACCACCATGAGCGAATTACCGATAGGCAAAGCGGAAATCAAACATCAAGGCAGTCGCATTGCCATACTCGCATGGGGCAGCATGGTCACACCTGCACTGAATGCGGGTAAACAACTGAATGCCACCGTGGTCAATATGCGTTTTGTCAAACCGATTGATGAAGCGTTGATTTTAGAACTGGCGAAAAGCCATGATGTCTTCGTCACTGTCGAAGAAAACGCACTGGCAGGCGGTGCCGGTGAAGCCGTCAATAGCTTTTTACAACAACAGCGCGTACTGATGCCCGTGTTGAATATCGCATTGCCCGACAGTTTTATCGAACAAGGCACACGCGAGGAATTACTGGCGTTCTGCGGCTTGGATGTCGCCAGTATTCTGGCAAAAATTGAGGCGTTTTGTGCGTAATTATTCGCTCTAAACCTGCTAGGTTTTAAAAACCTAGCAGGTTTCAATCAAACTAACTGGATAACTAATGGACAGATTACGAAATAAAATCCGCGATATTCCTGATTTTCCCAAACAAGGTATTATTTTTAAAGATATTACCCCGTTGGTCAAAGACCCAGCCACGCTAAGACTGGCAGTGCATTCCTTATTACAGCCTTTTTTGGGGCGTGATATTACTGCTGTTGCGGGTATGGAAGCACGCGGGTTTATTTTCGGTTCATTAGTAGCGTGGGAATTGGGTTTGCCTTTTGTGCCTCTGCGTAAACCCGGAAAACTGCCTTACGATGTGCAAAGCGTGTCGTATGATTTGGAGTATGGTTCAGCGATGCTTGAAGCGCATATTGACGCGCTTGATAGCAATGATCGCGTGTTATTGATTGATGATTTGTTGGCCACTGGCGGCACGGCAAAAGCCAGTTGTGAGTTGGTTGAAAAACTGGGTGCTACTGTGGAGGCGTGTGCGTTTGTGGTGGAGCTGGATTTTCTTGAAGGTCGAGAGAAACTCAGGGATTACGAAGTACATTCTTTACTGCATTTTTAAGCATTACAGAGACGTTGCATGGCAACGTCTCTGTGAACAAACGATTCAGCAGGTAGAAACACCGTTTCTACCCTAGCAGAATTATTTTGCTTTTCTTGCGTGTTTTTGTTTCTCTAACTGATCTATTTTGCTGCTGGCATTTTCAAATGATTTAGCAGTGCTGTCAAATGACTGCGTAACACCACCAAACGAATCGGATGATTGCTCAGCGGCAGTTAAATGCAGCGCGTAATTTGCTTTGTCGTTTGCAGAACTGTTGCTTGTTGCTGCTTTTTTATCAGTGGCTGGTTTTGCAACATCATCACCGAAGTCGCTATCAACATCGTTAGCCGCCTGACTTTTACCGTCAGTTGCTAAGTGTTCGCGGGTTTGTAAATAACCTTCACGAATGAATACATAAGGGTCTAACGCGCCTTCTTTAACCACATCCAATGAGCCTTGTGCATTGGCACGAGCATTCAGCATCTGTACCAGTTGGATAGGCATACCGATATAGCTTGCAGGATTTGCTGCGGTATCAAGTATTGAGCCGGGAATGCCGCGTACTGTGGTTGGGCCTAATAGTGGCAAGACGATATAAGAACCTTGTGGTACGCCCCAGACAGCTAAAGTTTGATCAAAATCTTCATCATTCTGCTTCAAGCCAACGTCTTTAGCAACATCAACCAGACCGCCTAAACCGATAGTGCTATTGACTATCAAACGACCCGTATCTTCGGCACTTTGTTCAAATTTTGCTTGTAGCACATCGTTAATAATAACGTTGACGTTTTTTAAGTTATTGAAAAAGTTAAAAATACCTGTTTGTACAAATTGCGGTGTTACCCATTTATAGCTATCAGAAATAGGTTTAGCCACATAGTCATCAACGACATCATTAAAAGCAAATATGTCTCTATTAATACTTTCATTAGGATCGACTTTACTCGCTGCCGTTTGAGGCTCGCCTGTTGTTGCACAACCGCCCAGCGATAATGCACCGATAAGTATCACCAAAGAAGCGTTGAGTCTTTTTCCGTTACCGCTATGTAGTCTATTCATTACCATAAAACCTATAGTTACTCTCTTACCTTTTTATAATTATTCAGTTTATTACCTGTATTCTCATTGATAGCCGCAAAAATCAAACTTACAGTTTTGAATAGTTATCAATTTTTTCGTTGATTTTTGCAATGAGGGTATCAAAGCCTTCGCGTTGTAAAATACTGGTATATTCTGATCTCTTTAATGCCAAATCACTCACACCATTAGCAACGATATTAATGATTCGCCAGCTTTTGTCATTCTCTTTCAGATGATACTCAAACTTAACATCTTTGTCATTAGGAATACTCAAGTGAGCGTAGACTACAACGCCGCCTCGGGTTGTTTCTTCTTCGGAATCAATGGTAAATGCTTCCCCGCCATATTCTTTAAAATTATGGGCATAAGAGGCAATACTTAAACGACTGAATACATCAACCAGCTTTTTTTGCTGATCTTCGGATAATTTTTCCCATTCTTTACCGACGACAATACGCGCAATTTTGTTTAAGTCATGGCTGTTAGTAACGGAATCATGCAGTTTGTCATAGCGACCGGTAAAGCCCAGTTGCTTACCGTTTTTCATAACGGCTATCAATTCTGATTGAAATTTATCCACGACTTGTTTTGCGGTTGCTGCGCCATCATTGGCGGCAAATACATTGCTCATGCCTAATAGCAAGCATATAAACACAGCAACCAGCTTTACATTTTTTAACACCATAACCAACAAACCTCATAAAAACATAACGTATTGATAATACATTTTGGTTGTCTCTGACAACAAGCACTACCGTATTGATGATAAGTTAAGTCAATTGCAGAGGCAACCACAAGGGATTGCCCCTGCAAAACTGATTAACTGCGACCCGCACCTGCCCGTAAACTCATGAGCAGGTGCCTGCGAATTACCTTTCGACTTTGATAGGGATACCGGCAAGCGTAGCACCTGATGCGGCAACTTCGTAAGCAGGTGTCGGCTCAGTAATCATCTCGCCTTCAGTCTTCGGCCCTCTGAGTGAGGTCAGCAAACCTTTCAACGGGTGTTTCAACATATCTTCAACAGCGGTCGCTTCATAACCGCAATGCGCCATGCAGCTTGCACATTTAGGGTTATTAACGTTACCGTATTTATCCCAAGGCGTGGTATCGAGCAATTCTTGAAAACTGGCGGCGTTGCCTTCGTCAGCCAACAAATAACACGGTTTTTGCCAGCCGAATACGTTGCGCGTTGGATTGCCCCACGGCGTACATTCGTAATTTTGGTTGCCTGCCAGAAAATCAAGGTACAGGCTGGAGTGATTTAAACGCCAGTTACGGTTTTTACCGATTTTGAAAATGCCACGGAATAAATCCTTAACATCTTTGCCTTTAATGAATACATCCTGTTGCGGTGCGTGTTCATAGCTGAAACCCGGTGCGATAGTCACACCCTCAACACCTAATTCCATTGCGTAATCAAGAAACTCGGCAACTTCTTCGGCATTCTCGCCTTGGAAAAGTGTGCAGTTGATGTTGACGCGAAAACCTTTGCCTAATGCTAATTTAATGGCTTCAACGGCGCGGTCAAATACACCTTCCTGACAAACAGAGGTATCGTGTCTTTCCTGCATACCATCCAAATGGATAGAAAACGTCAAGTAAGGCGATGGCGTGTAATCGTCAATGCGTTTTTTCAACAATAAAGCATTGGTACACAGATAGACGTATTTTTTACGCGCGATAATACCTGCGACGATTTGCGGCATTTCTTTGTGAATTAACGGCTCGCCGCCTGGAATGGAGACCATCGGTGCGCCGCATTCGTCCACTGCCTGCATACATTCTTCAAAGGACAAACGTTTGTCGAGTATGTCGTCAGGATAATCAATTTTACCGCAACCTGCACAGGCTAAGTTGCACCGAAACAAAGGCTCTAACATCAGCACCAACGGGTATTTTTTCACCCCTTTTAGCTTTTGTTTAATCAGATAACTGCCTACTGTTAACTGTTGACGTAAAGGAACACCCACAAATAAATCCTCAAAAATATTAAAACTGTTGGTAGCTCAAGTCACCTTAACTACCCTGAAACCACATTTAGTATGTGCAACGATGAAACGTGTAGCAATAAAACAACAACTTTGTGCAACTCTCCAAAACCATTCAATGCCCAACTATTTTCTACGGTTGAATCTGGAAAATAACAGCAAGCCCGTCATATAATACAATCGCTTATCTATTGTTGACTAGAATACTACCTTTTACGAAACGACTCCAGTTATTACGATGAATTATTGTAAAACCAACAACAATTGTGCAGATTCACAACACATTCACAAATAAGATACAAAAACATAACATACTGTTTTTAATACAAATAAGTCATATAGCAACTTGCCTGCCCAGAAGCATTGCCAACAAAACAACATTATTTTGCAAATCACCAACAAACAGTCTATTATTGCCTTTAACAATTACCATAACACCTTCCGGTCAACAGCACATACGTCATGAGCAACTCTCAACTTTCTTTGAAAAACCCAGCATCACTTAGCCTCGCTTCTGATGATGAATTTCAAGCGTTATTGCTTGAGGGCGTATCCAGAACCTTTGCGCTGACTATTCCTCAATTACCTGAGACATTATACAGTGTGGTCGCCAATGCTTATTTGTTGTGTCGTATTGTTGACACCATAGAAGATGAGGTCTCGTTATCACCCGCGCAAAAAAAGTATTTTTGCAACGAATTTATCAATATCGTCAAAACGGGAAATAATACCGACGCTTATGCCGAAGAACTCGCGCCTTTGCTGTCTGAGCAAACCATTCCCGCTGAACACACGCTTATTCAAGTATTGCCGCGCGTTATCGCCATCACGCATACCTTCACCCCTGAGCAAATTGAAGCTCTGGCAAGCTGCGTAGAAACAATGGCGGAAGGAATGCCCATTTTTCAGGCACAAAACCTGCATGACGGACTCGCTACACTCGCAGACATGGACAGATACTGCTATTACGTTGCAGGTTGCGTCGGTGAAATGCTGGCAAAACTGTTCTGCCATTATTCTCCTGAGATTGCCGAGCATAGAGAAGAATTGTTAAAATTATCGGTTTCTTTTGGACAAGGCTTGCAAATGACCAATATTTTAAAAGATATTTGGGATGATGCCGAACGAGGTGTGTGCTGGTTGCCGCAAGATATTTTTACTGAAACAGGTTTTGATCTGAAAAATTTAAACGCCGAGACATCTGATGAACATTTCAGAGAAGGTCTGGCACATTTAATCAGCATTGCTCACGAACATTTGCATAATGCTCTGAGATATACCCAACTGTTGCCCGCTCATGAAACAGGCATCCGCAATTTTTGCTTGTGGGCATTGGGCATGGCGGTATTGACGCTGAAAAAAATCAAACAGAATTTAGATTTTAACCACTCAAATCAGGTCAAAATCACCCGCAACAGCGTTAAAGCCACCATTCTGGCAACCCGATTAATCGGACGTAACAACACTTTGCTCAGTTTACTTTTTAATTTAACCAGTCGCGAGCTGAAAACGCCTGACTGGAGTTATACAACAACTTCCTCAAAAGCCACTTCAGACCTTTAAGGACGCGCCATGTTTACAGATACTACTAACCACAAGCAGTCTCATGATGCCCTAAGCTCTGCCACTGCCATTCACTCCAAAGCCTACGACCTTAACAAAGCCATCAGTAGAGCTCAGGATAAATTATTAAGCCTGCAAGACAAAGACGGCTACTGGGTTTTTGAACTGGAAGCCGATTGCACGATTCCCTCCGAATACATCATGATGATGCACTATCTGGGCGAAATCGACGAAGCATTGCAAGCAAAAATTGCCGTGTACTTACGCTCACGCCAGACAGAAGAAGGTTATTACCCGCTATTTACAGGCGGTGTGGGTGATTTAAGCTGTAGCGTTAAAGTGTATTACGCTTTAAAAATGGCGGGCGATTCAGTAGATGCACCGCACATGATCAAGCTGAAAAATTACATTCTCAGTCAGGGCGGCGCAGCAAAAGCCAACGTTTTTACCCGCATTGCCTTAGCGATTTTTGAACAGCTGCCTTGGCGCGGTGTGCCGTACATTCCAGTGGAAATCATGTTATTTCCCAGCTGGTTTCCATTCCATTTAGACAAAGTATCTTACTGGTCAAGAACCGTGATGGTGCCGTTGTTTATCCTCTGCACACTCAAAGCCACCGCGCTTAATCCGCATAAAGTCAGCATACTGGAATTGTTTGTTATCCATCCTGACGAAGAAAAACATTATTTTCCTGAAAGAACGGTACTGAATAAAATCTTTTTGGGACTCGACAAACTGGGTCATCTCACGCGCCCGCTGATTCCTAAAAAAATGCACAATCTCGCTATTCAAAGAGCGAAAGACTGGATTATCGAACGTTTAAACGGTGAAGATGGCTTAGGCGGCATCTCACCTGCCATGATGGCGGCTTATGAAGCACTGTTATTACTCGGAATGCCTAAAGATGATCCGCTGGTTGTCACTGCACGCAAAGCCATTGATAAACTGTTAGTCATTAACGAACATGATGCTTATTGCCAACCGTGTTTATCACCTGTCTGGGATACAGGTTTAGCCGCCTTAGCCTTACAGGAAGTTGATAAAGCGGCTAACAGCGCGAGTTTAACCCGCGCATACAATTGGCTGAAAAGCGTACAACTGTCTGATGAAGCGGGCGACTGGCGTATTACTAAACCTGATTTAGCCGGCGGCGGCTGGGCATTTCAATTTGCCAATCCGCATTATCCGGATGTTGATGATACTGCCGTGGTTGCGTTTGCAATGGCAGAATCCAAACTGCCTGAACTGGAAGAATCCATACACCGTGCGACTCGCTGGATAGTCGGAATGCAATCTAAAAACGGCGGTTACGGCGCGTTTGATGTCGATAACACTTATTACTATCTCAATGAAATTCCGTTCGCCGATCACGGTGCATTATTAGATCCGCCGACCTCAGATGTCAGTGCGCGTTGTGCCATGTTAATGGCGCGTGTTGCGCAAGACCACGATGAATAT